>Ga0302325_10005555_pt1 | contig 28612 bp, 28 predicted proteins | sample Palsa_T0_2_FD_201948 | JGI IMG/M metagenome (GOLD analysis project Ga0302325, IMG submission 201948) | Peat permafrost microbial communities from Stordalen Mire near Abisko, Sweden - Palsa_T0_2 | ecosystem: Environmental > Terrestrial > Soil > Palsa > Peat permafrost | place: Sweden: Abisko...
AGCGTTGTCGGCCGATTGGCTGGGCCGGTTCCGAACTTCAACACCGGAGCGATATTTTTCCGCAGAATCCGCATCGGCGGCGTTGCCGTCGCCACTTTCACTCCGCTCGAAGCCAAGGCGGCGTGGGAAGCATTGCTGAAACTGCTCGCCCGCACGGGCGCAAAGCCGGTCGTTGACAGCGTGTTTCCATTCGATCAATTGCGACCGGCGTTCGACCGCCTCGCGGCAGGGCCGATGGGAAAGGTTCTGATCGAGATTCGAAAACCACAATGAGCCGCAAATCGCCCAAAGCCATCAGACCCAAAATCCGCGGTTCCCCGCAAATCGCCGTGATCGCATCGCGTTTCAATCAGGAGATCGTCGACGAATTGCTGGCCAACTGTGTCCAGCGGCTCAGCGAGATCGGCGTGAAACCGGCGAAGATCGCGATCCATCGTGTTCCCGGCGCCTTTGAGTTGCCGGTCGCCGCAAAGCTCGCCGCCGACACCGGAAAATTCGCCGCAATAATCTGTCTCGGCGCCGTGATTCGCGGCGAAACCCCCCATTTCGATTTTGTCGCCGGCGAGGCCGCCCGCGGAATCCAGGACGTGGCCATTCAAACCGGCATCCCCATAATTTTCGGTGTTCTCACGACTGACACCGAAAAGCAGGCCAGGGATCGTCTCGCCGCCGGCGCCCGCGCCGCCGACGCCGCGCTGGAAATGGCGGAACTGGCGCGCAATTTCTAGATGCGAATTAATCCCTATACTTGATCCAGATGTCGAGCATGCGCAAAACCCGCCAACTGGCGATGCAGGTCCTCTTTCTCTGGGACGCCAATGCCAATTTGGATCTTTCCCTTGGCTGGCAGGCCACCCAGATCGCCGAGCCGGACGAAATGGTGCGCATACGCAGCCTTCAGATGGCCGAAGGGGCATGGAGCCAGCGAGAGTCGATCGACACCTGGATCGAACGGATCGCTCCCCAGTGGCCGCCGCGTCGCCAGCCCGGCGTCGATCGCAATATTCTCCGCCTGGCCGTCTGGGAGCTGACCAACAGCCCGACTCCCCCCAAAGTTGTCATCGACGAGGCCATCGAATTGGCCAAGGAATTTTCCACGGAGCAAAGCCCGTCATTCGTCAACGGCGTCCTCGACGCGATCCTGCGGGAAAAGCAATCGCCCGAAAAACAATTGCCGGCGACTTAGAACACCGACATGCGATTCTTCTCCAAAACCCTCGACAAGCTCAAAGGCGCCCTCCGCAAAACCGCGGCCGTGCTCAACACGGATGTGCGCACGCTCTTCATTCCCGGCCGGCAAATCGACGAGGCCGCACTGGAGGAATGGGAGGCGAAACTTCTCCAGGCCGACATGGGCGTCAAACCCGTCCAGCGCATGATCGGCGAAATCCGCGAGCGCTGGCGACTCGGAAAAATCAAAAATGGCGCCGAAGCCGAGCAAATCGTCCGCCAGCAAATCCTGGACATTCTGACGCGCGTTCCCGCCTCCGAGCGCGAGCTTCGCACCGCTCCCTCCGGCCCCACGGTAATCCTCGTCGCCGGCATCAACGGCGCCGGCAAAACCACCAGCATCGCCAAGCTCGCCTGGATTCTCAAAAATCAGATGAACAAAAAGGTCATGGTCTGCGCCAGCGACACCTTCCGCGCCGCCGCCGTGGATCAATTGACGATCTGGTCCGAGCGCATCGGCGTCGAGATCGTGAAGCACAAGATGGGCGCCGATCCCGCCGCAGTCGCCTACGACGCCTGCGAAGCCGCCAAGGCCCGGGGCCTGGACATTCTTATCGTCGACACCGCCGGCCGATTGCATACCCAGGACCATCTCATGCGCGAATTGACCAAGATTCGCGACGTCGTCGCCAAGCGGATCCCTTCCGCGCCCCACGAGGTCCTTTTGGTTTTGGATGCCACCACCGGCCAGAACGCCATTCAGCAGGCCAAACATTTCAGCGCCGCCATCGGCGTCACCGGCCTCCTCCTCGCCAAGCTCGACGGCACCGCCAAAGGCGGCGTGGTGATTTCCATCCACGACCAGCTCAACATCCCCGTCAAATTCATCGGCCTGGGCGAAACGCCCGAAGATATCGAGACCTTCGATCCGCAGCGCTTCGTCACTGCACTGTTCGGCGACAAAGAGTAAATCCGGAAAATTGAATCAATTCCCCGAAGCCGGCGGCATCCAATCCCCCAAAACTTCTTTCCGCAGCGCCTCAAACTTATCGTGGTATTTCGTCCCGCCCGTTTCGTCCCGCCAGATCAGGTACAACACTTTCAGCGACTGCTGCACCTGGGCGCTCGTCGTGCCCGGGTCGCCTTGCTCCGCCAGTTTGTGCATGCAATCCAGCAGCTTGTATGCCGCTTCCCAGTACTGGTCGTTGTCTTCGCCGAGCTTTTCATCCTGAATGAGCCGGCCCAGCGTGTTTTTGACGGTTCGGCAATCCCCCTGCTCATAAGCGATCAATCCGATCCCCAGCGTTACGAGCGGATCGGGATAATCCTTGTCCGCCCCTGCATCCAGACCGGATTGATACATCGCGACATTCTCCGGCGATAGAAGTTCGTTGTAGAGGTCCAGCGCCGCCGCCAGATCGCGCTGCTTCGCCGCCGGATCGGTCTCAAACTCGGCCGCGAGACGCTTCGTATCCGCGTCGAAGCGCCGGTAGATGTACGAATATCCGTGCACCTTCGGATCGCTGCTGTCGCTCGCCCATTTCACCAGAAATCCGCTCAGCATGGCCCGATTGTCCGCAAGCTGGCGGATTTGATCCGCGTTGCCCGCCCGGCGCGCCTGGTCCAGTTCCGTATTCAAAGTCGCCAGCAGGTCATGGACCGTCTGCGCCCCCTCGTTGGGTGTCGCGGTGTTCAGATATTTAACGAGTGTCTCCGTGGCGTCGTTGTCACGGCCAAGCTGCATGTCCGCCTGCACGCGCAGAAACAGAGCGCCGCTCACCAATGATTTGGCATCCGGCAATCCCTGAACCGAATCCTCAAATCCGTTCAGCAGTTCCAACACGCGCTTCGGATCATTCCGCTCGCGCCGGGTGATGTCCGCCGCGATCAGCGTCATCCGCGCCAGCGTCGATCTGGCCTGCGATTTCTGTGCGTCGGAAGCATTCCCGTTAATGACCTCATTGGCCAGCGAGGTCACCGAATCCGCCAGGTTTTGCACCCGATCCGTCCACCGCTCTTTCTCGTCGGGCTGAAGATTCGACGTCTCCTCCAGCTCATTTTTCAGCGCGACCATTTCCCCATATCTGGCGATCAGCAAACGCCCCGGCGGCTCCGTCTCCGGAACCATCCGGTAATATTTGACCGCCTCCTCCCACTTCGACTGCGCAAAAAGGCTCGCCGCATATTGCAGCGCGAATTCACGGCGATTGAACGGCGGATTGATCGCGACCGGCAAAAACCGGTTCTCCACCTGCTGCACGCGCGGATCGCCCGGCGAAGATTGCCGAAGCTGCGCGATCAGCGACCGCGCGCGTTCCAGCGCCACCGGCGCATGCGACGCCGGATCGCCGCCGAATCGTTCAATATGATCCAGCAGCGAATCCACCGCCCCGATCTTATCGCCGAGATATTCCTGGAAAATCCCCAGCAGAAACGACGCCTCGACCGCTTCGGCCCGCGGAAAATTCTTGCGCGACAACCGCGCGAGAATTTCCCCGGCCGCACCGGCTGCCTCGCGCAGCCGGGCGCTGTCCGCCGGATGCAGCGGCCCCGCCGCCACGATTTCCTGCCGTCCCTGATCCACCAGCGCCAGCAGCAGCATCGGATCGAGCCTGGTCAAATCCGGATTCGCCGGCAACCGCGCCGCCAGTTGCCAGAAAATCGCATCACGAAGATTCGGAAAATCCCGCACCAGCTGCGCCAGCGCCCCGACCGCCCTGGCGTTGGCCGCGTCCCTCAGATCGCCCGGCGGCAATTGATCCGCCTGCATCGCCAGAATGCGATAGTTCAGCAGCCGCAGCGCCGCCGCCTGGTCCCGATCATCCGCAAAATTGCTCAGCTGATAGGCCGTCGCCGCTGAAAGCGCCTGCTGCGCCGAGGTCAAATCCGCCGCCGCAAGGTCCGCGATCACCTTATAACATTTTGCCTCAAAAATCATTTCCGGCGACGGAGCCGGCGAAATCTGGTTGTCCGAATTGTCGATGATCGAATCCAGCAGCTTCCGCCCATCGGCGATCTCATCCTTGTCCCCCGTAAGCACATGCAGCTTGGCCATCAGCAGCCGGACCTGCGCCTGAATCTGCGAATCCGCGTTGTCCCAGTCGGCAAAGGCTTTGATCGCCTGATCGATGAGCGTCTGTCTCTGCGGATCGGCCGCATCCAGAGACAGCGCCAGCGCATACTGCATCCGTGCCCGCTGATACGCCGCCGCCGCCGCGGTCTGGCTGGCCTGTTTCCACTGGTCGGCCAGCTTGTCATCCGGGCTGGTGATTCGGTTCGCCAGATCATTCGCCTGCGCCGTCGCGGTCTGCGCCGCCTGGTCGTACATCTTCAATGCCGCATCGGCCAGCGGATGAAGGCGATTCTTTTCGATATCACTGTCTCCCCAATATTCCAGCAATCCCGTGAGCGGATCGACGCCATGTTCCGCGATGATTCTCGCTTCCCGAATGATCAGCTCCGGATCATTGTGCAACGTCGCCAGGATGCGATCGATCCCACCAATGGCCGTGTCGAGCAGCGCCTGTCGCTGGTCATCCGTCAGATTTTTTTCCGTATCCAGCCGATGGAGCGACGCGATGGTGGCAATTGCGCTCCGCTGCTGCGGCGGCACATGATCCTCATCCATCGCCCGCTGCAGCAGATCATCCAGCCCGCGATCCGCCAGTTCGGTATACAGCGCGTTATCGTCCAGGCTGTCTAGGCCGCCGGAAGTCGCCGTATCCGCCAAGGCCGATGAACCAGCGCAAAAGAGAACGAGTAGGATCAATCGACAGACTAAATTCAAACGCAATGCGGAGGAGGCGGGAGACAACCCATCAGGCCCCAAGGTTTTTCTCCCGCCTCCCCCGCACCCCCTCCACCCACTTTCCACTTCCCCTAACCGTCCCCCCCGGAAAGAAAGAGAATGCCAACGGCGTTCATCTGGTTCTTCTTCCATGGGGCGGTTGAGGGGAAAAGGAAAAGGGTGGGGAGGGTGCGGGAGGGGCGGGGAAAAACTTTTGGGGCCTGATATGGTTTTCCCCGCCCCTCCTGCATTGCATTTGCGTGTGAATTTAAGCCGAATACATGAAAAGTTCACGAAATTACGTCTCCCGTTCAGTCGCCGCAAAAACAATTTCATCTTGAATTTAGGCCAAACCCAACCTTACTGAACCCCGCCTTCTGCGCCGCCTCAAATGCCGGCACCAATCCATCCAGGGTCACGTTCTGTTCCGGATAAATGATGATCTGCACGTCCGCCATCTTCACCCCCGCATCCTTGAAATTCCTGTACTGGTCCTTCAGCTGCCCCGTCAGTTGATCGCACGCCCTGCGCGGATCGGTATCTTTCACGGACGCGAAATTTCCCGCCTTCACGATATACAGCGGACCCTGCTCGCTCACATTGATCGTGAACTTCGTCGGAAAAACCGTCCCCTCCGGCGGCTTGGCGCCCACCCCCTTCGCCTGCAGCGGAACATCGCTCACCAGGTAATGCTCCGCCGTATTGAAGCTCCCCGCCAGCATCAGAAAAATCAGGATCACCATCACGATATCCACCAGCGGCGTCATATTCGGCCCCGAATCGTAATGGATCTTTTTCGCGCCCTGGATCTTCATGTCATTGCGGCTGTTTGGTGTCAAACGCGAACGATTTCACATGGGCCAGATTGCAATCCATCAGCACCGGCGCCAGAAATTTGAAAATCAGGGACTTATCCCCCCGGATCACCACCTTGAAATCCGGATTCGCCTGCATCTTCAGCAGCGAATCGCCCTGGCGATACAGCTTCAGCGTTTCCAGCAACTGGTCATGCACCTTGCCGTCATAAAAATCGTGCAGCTTCAACTCTTGCATCTGCATGTCCTGCATCGGCCGCTTTACCAGGGCCGTGACGATCGGCTGCGGGTCCGGCACGCCGCTTGGACCGTTCACCACATTCAGCACCAGCGTATTACCCATGTCCTTAATGTCCGTGCCCAGAATGCTGGTGGGGATGTCGATGTTGCGGTCCGCGCCGGTGTCCACGCCGATCTTGGCGACCAGCATGAAGAAAATGATCAGGCACATGACGATGTCGATCAGCGGAGTCACATTGACGCCCCCCTCGCGAATCTCCGGCATCCGTTGCCTGCGCATGGCGTAACCTCATTACATCTGCGGATCGGGCATCGGAATGGGCTGTGCCGGCTTGCGCGGAATCTGCGGCGTGGGCGCCGGTTGCGGCACCGCGCCGGGGCGAAATCCCGTCGTCATCGGCGGCCGCGCTTCCGCCGGTTTGATCATCAGCAGCAATTCCTCGGCGATCAGCGAAGCCCGCACCGTGTATTTATCCACCAGCGTCCGCAAAATCCCGAACGCCGCCAGGCATGGGACCGCCAGCAGCAGCCCCAGCATCGTGTGCACCAGCGCCTTGGAAATCCCAAACGCCAGCGTCGCCGGCGACGCGTTGCCCCCCGAAGCGTTCAGCGCCAAAAACGCATCGATCATACCGATCACCGTTCCCAGCAGGCCCAGCAGCGGACCGAGGTTGCCGATGATGTTCAGGTATTCGATTTTCCGGAATTGATCCGCCGTCTGTTCACCAACTGCCGTTTCCATCGCCTCCTTCATGCTGTTGAAGCTCGGAGCGCGCTTCAGCGCGGGATTCAGCGCCCGGCTCACGAAGCTGGGATCGGTCTCCGTGAAGTCGATCAATTCCTTGAATCGCCGCTGCGCGATCATGTCTCGAATAGTTTCAATCGTCCGCGGCGGCATGATGACCGATGGCCGATTCACCAGAAAACCCTGGATAATCAGTGTCAATCCCCAGATCGACAAACCGATGATCGTGAAAAATACCGGATCGCGGTTGGCCATGATCAGGCTGAAAACCGAAGTGGATTGGCTGACCTCGCTGGTCCTTGCCGCATCCGTTTGCGCCAGGCCAGTGCCCGTCATAATGAACAAAGCCGCCCCGATCAGAACCACCATCAGCGCCAGCCGAGGCCGAGAATTCGCATAACGAGCCATGAGAAAGCCCTTTCCTTTCGCTGTCTCTCCCCACCTCAAAGCGGATCAAAGATCGTCGCTGTAAAACTTCTTATACACTCCGCCGTTGGAATCGGCGATCTTTTTCATGATCGCTTCGAGGTCTTTGCGTTCTACCTCCCTGCGGCGCTCCCCCAAAAGCAAAATTGTGTTCACATGCGTTTTCCGCTCCCCGTTCAACTGATCAATCTCCTTCAAAACCTCCGCGTTGTTGGTCGTATTGTAACGGTTGTTGAAGTCGCCGTGACTCAGTAAAAAGATCAATTGCGGCTCTTCGCGGAACGCCTCCTCCAGGGCCGGAATCGGATTATTCACGCTGGAAAATGCCAGGTTGTCAATGAAATCAAATGCCGTCGCCTTGCTGCTGGGCGTCCCCATCAGCATCCGGTCCGATAATGCTTCGTACAACGATCCCGTCCGCGTTTCATGGAAGATCAGAACATTGAATTCCTGGATCGGAGACAGATTGGCGATATCCCGTTTCAATTCCGTTTTAAGGGCATCATCCCCCTGGCCCACCATGGAACCCGAAGCATCGCAGACATAGACAATGCTCCGGACATTGCTGCCATGTCCGAAGATTTTGCTTTTGGGTCCGATCCCCTGCCCGCCGCCGCGCGGCCCAAAGTTCGCCGCCGGTCCGCCGCCGCCACCGCCGAAAAGGCTGAAGATCTGACTATCCTGCCCCGGCCCCGTTTTCTGATCGCTCTGAGCGACCGTATCTCCCGCCGCCACCGCGCTCCCACTGAGCGCCTGGTTCAAATCGTCGCTCCGCCGCAGCGCCCAGCCCCGCGCATTGTTCTCATTCGGATCATTTTCCTGTGAAGCATCCCGCATGGGATCTTTCCCCAGCCCCGGATTTGGAACCCCGCCGATATCCGTATCATTCGCCAGTGCGGTATCCGGGATGACCACCTGCTCCTGACTGCTCTGCCGCAACCCCCGCACGATCGGCGGCAACACCAGAATCGCGATGACAAAGAGCAGCAGATGAAACACGATGGACGTCGTCCACGCCAGCGCCGATGCCGAGCGCGGCATCGCCAGCAGGATCAGCGGCCAGAGCCGTTTCTTCGCGTCCTGTGTTGTCACATCAGTCATTGCCAGCGCTTCCGGAATGGGCGATTATATTGCTTACCCCAAATTGTACGCCGCAATCCCCCAACCTCAATCAACTTATCGGATTTATCGGCCAAAAAGCGGCCTAAAAAGACTCCCGGCAGCATGGCACGGGGCCAATCGACAGGGCATCCAGCAGTTCCAGCGCCTTTGGCGAATTCACCCGGATTAGGCCCGATCGCACCGCCTGGCTTGCCGAAAAATCTCCGGTTGCGATCCCCGCCCACTGCCGGTCAGCGCATTCAAAATCGGCCTCACCCCGTGCCTCGGTCACTTGCGCTCGCCCCGAATCGACCTCAACGGTAAACCGCGAAATAGTCCCCTCGCATTCCGCCACCGAAATCGTCGCCCGCTCCCGTGCTGCCATCGGCCAGCGCAGCGATTCCAGATATTTCCGGTGATCGAGAATCCGAACCTGCATCCGCGTATGCACGCACGCCGTCGCCGTGGCATGTTCCACCGGCCGATGCGGAATCTGCGACTCCGCAAGCAGACGATTGATCTGCCAATCCGCCGGCGCGACGATCGACAACGTGGAAAACTGATCGCGCATCGTTCCGAAAAAACTCAGCATTCGCGCAAATGCCGCCGATGAATCCACCGACCATTCCTGAATTTTCAGTATGTTCCGGCCACCGGCGCTTTCCTGCATCACGAATGCCGAGGCTCTCGCCGGCTGGGAATCGGATTCCCGATCGATGAAGATCATCCCGTCCTCTTCATTCACCTCGCGATTTTTCCATCGCGCGGCCGACCGCTCGATGTCGCATTGCCCGTCCTCCACCGAACGTTGCCACTGGTCCATCTGCGCCGTCCGATCCGCGGGCGAGCTGATTCTCCATCCCCCGCAATCCGCCGCCGGCAAAACCGAAAGTGGAATCGTCCAATCCGCGCGCCGCTCCACGAGGCCATAGCCGAAATGCTCGTAAAACGAAGCCCGAAACGGCATGAGCGCGGAAACCACCTGCTGCCGCTCCCGCCCGATCCGCAGAACCTCCCGCATCACCTCCGATCCCACGCCCGGGTCGGTCCTCCCGCGCCGGCGAGCGCTCTTGATCGTCCCCACATACGCCACGCCCTGGCACGAAACCGCCGACCCGCGCACCCACATCGTCATCGCATAACTGCTCGCCGTCCCGACCGCATCCCCGTTCTTCTCAGCCAGCAGATAATCCCCCGGCCTTCCCCATGGACCGGCATGTATATTTTCCTTAAACCGCACCAAATCTTTCCGAGCATGGCCGTAGCTCATCCACCGCGTCTCGGCGACGCGGTCCAGTTCTTCATTGCCAACCCAGCGCATTTTCAATGCCATGCGCCCTAGCATCGCCGGTTTTTTCGCCGGGATCAAACCCAAGACTATTTATGCAGACGAGGAGGATCAGACACCAGACGCGCGTTCTTCTCGATGTCCGGGAATCACGGTAGTCTATTTAGGCCACGACGTCCTATTAAGCTTGCCGATAACGGCGATGGAATGACCGATGAAGACACGCAAATTGCCACGGGTCGCGATGTTTCCTCCCCGCCCGATCCACGACTCGGTCGACTACGCCAATACCCTTGAAATCGTGATGGCGATGGCGGGACACAAACTTACACGCGATCAGGACGACTATCTTACGATCCTGTCGGAAATAATTCTCCATTATGATCGCGAGCATGATCAGCCCCGCAAGCGTGGAACGCCGCATCAGCGACTGCAATATCTGGTGAAGGAAGCCGGCCTGAGCGCGTCGGACCTCGGCCGACTGCTGGGCAATCGCGGCATGGGATCGGTCTTTTTAACGGGAAAGCGCGGTCTGTCCAAAGCCAATATCCGCAAGCTCGCGGAACACTTCAAAGTGCGGGCGGATTACTTCCTTTGAGCCCTCCTGTACTTGGAGTGAATCCAAGTCTATCGCGCGATCAAAGTGAGCCCGTTGGATCAGTTGATCCAGTAGTTGTCGCTCAAACTCGGAAGGTGACCGATTCGTACTCATTGAGCCAATTTTATCAAAAAGGACAATGATGCGCATCACATATTAGTCCCATTTGTGATTTACTGCCCCGTCCTAAACACATATTCTCCCGAACCCACGCGAAAAATCCCCGCCCCATTTTCCCAACGCACAAACTCCACCCCCAGCGATTGATTTGCCAGCCGATCGCCTTCCATGATTTCGGATTCTTCTCTCGCCGGCACATAAACCGTTGCGGTCGTATTCGGCGGAATCGTGACCGACAGCGTCAAGCGATTTCCGTCCACCGCCCAGCGCGTTCTCACAGGTCCATAAGGCGATTGATACGATGCCGCCGCCCAGGTCAAACCGCCGCCGGGGCGAGGGTGGATAATGATATGTTTGAACCCCGGATGATCCTCATCCAGACCGATGCCCGTGATTGTGTCATACATCCACTGGCCGCACGATCCGAAGGAGTAATGATTGAACGAATTCATTTTCGGAGTTTGGAAACCATGCTGCGGGGTCCAGCCGTCCCATCGCTCCCAGATGGTGGTCGCTCCCATTTTTACGCTGAACAGCCAGGATGGGAACGTGTCCTGATTCATCAGACGATAGGCGGTGTCCACGGCCCCGAACCGCGTAAGGACGGGTAACAAATAACTCACTCCGATGAATCCGGTGGAAAGGTGGTCTTTCTTCGCCGCGATGTCCTCCACCAAATCCTTCACCGCCCGGGAACGGTTCGGTTCATCCAGCAGATCAAATTTCAATGCGAGCAAATAGCCCGTCTGAGTATGTCCGCGAACTCGCCCGTCCGGATCCAAAAATACTCTGTTGAATGCCGCGCGAATGTCTTCGAAAAGCGCCCGGAATTTCGCGGCATCATCGGGCTTTTCGAGAATCCACGCGATACGGGCCATCAAATCGGCATCATGCGCAAAATACGCCGTCGCCAGCAAATCTTTCGGCGTGTCCGCGTTGATGTTGACCCAGTCGCCGTATTTCGTGGCCGGACGGATGAAATGGTCGCTGTGGACTCGAAGGTATTCGATAAATCGCGCCATCGACGGATATTGGCGGGCGAGCATGCGCCTGTCGCCATACACCTGATAGAGGGTCCACGGACAGATAATTCCCGCGTCCGCCCAGCCGGCATTGCCCTGGCCCGCGCCGACATGGGGGGCCACATCCGTAAACGCACCGTCCGTTTCCTGCGCATCGGCGACTTCGATGAGCCAGTTATCGAAAAATTCCCTTACATCGCAGTTGCAGGTCGCCGTGCGGATAAACACCTGGGCATCGCCCATCCATCCCAGCCGCTCATCACGTTGCGGGCAATCCGTGGGAATGGAAACAAAATTCCCGCGCTGGCCCCAGACGATGTTGCTGTGCAGGCGGTTGAGCAGTGGATTCGAACATTCCCACGTCCCGCTCGGGGCGTTGTCCGATCCGATCACGATGCCGGTAAGGTTCCGCACCCCGGCGCCCCCGGGCAACCCGCTCATTTCCGCGTATCGAAATCCGTGAAACGTAAAATGCGGCTCCCAGGTTTCCTCGCCGGTGCCTTTGAATATGTAAGTATCGGTCGCGCGGGCCGCGCGGAGGTTTTCCGTATAGATCGTTCCATCAGGGTTCAGCATCTCCGCGAACCGGATCGTGACTTTGGTCCCCGCCGGCGCTGCGGCCCGGAGCCGGGCGAATCCCACCATGTTCTGCCCAAAATCAAAAACATACTTGCCGGGCGTTGGCTCCGTGATCGCCTGCGCGGCCATCTCATGTGTTTTTCGCACCGGCGGCGCGATCTGTGCCTCCAGCGCCGGGCTTTCCGGACGGATCGATACCCTTTGCCAGGAGGAATCGTCGAAAGCCGCCGAGTTCCAGCCTGGAATTTCCAGGCGGGCGTCATAATCTTCACCGTCCTGAAAATCGGACCTCCGGATCGGCCCAACCGTCGCCCGCCAGGTTTCATCGGATGCGACAATCTCCCGAGAGCCATCGGTGTAATCGATGATCAGTTGCGCCAGAAACGCCGGCCGCGACCCATACGAATGCCCCCCGGTCATCCCCACATTTCCGCAATACCACCCATCCCCCAGCAGCGCCGCCAGAACATTGTGGCCGCGGCGTAAATTCGGCGTGACATCCAATGTCTGATACCGGACGCGATGATGATAATTCGTCCAGTCCGGCGCCAGCACCGCGTCGCCGGCCTGATGGCCGTTGATCCAGCATTCATACAACCCCAGCGCGGTGGCATAGAGCCTGGCGCGGGCGACCGGTTTTTCAATATCGAACGTCTTTCTCAAATACGGCGGTAAATTCGGCGGAAATACATGCCGCTGGTGGGCGGCATCCGGCTGGGTCGATTGCGTGGTTGCCGGAGCGGTGGCCGCTACCGGCATCTTTCCCTGGGCTGACGGAAAGTCGATCCACTCGGCATGCCAATCGGAAGGTTGCAGCAGCCCCATCTCCCACATGGCCGCGTTGCTTGCGGACTCGTTCCCATTCTGATCGCGAACCAGGACCTTCCAATATGCGATGGCGCCAGAACCCAGCGGTCGTCCCGAATACTCCAGATTTACGCTCTGATCGCTGCTCACGCTGCCCGAATCCCACAAGTCGGCACGGTTCGCGCTCAGAAGCGCCGGATCGCTGGCCACCAGCACGCGATATCCGCTCTGCATCGTTCCCCGCCGCGTTGATTCCAATCGCCAGCTCAACGATGGCCGCGGAACGTCGATCCCCATGGGCGATTGTTTGTCCTCGCACCGCAAATCAATGACTCGCGGCGAGCCGGCCGACGATACGCATCCCGTCAACGACATCGATATCCATCCTCCGATCAGCAAAACCGTGAGTGTCCGCAATTCGTCCTCTCGTTTATCGATTCAGCGTAACAAACACCAAGCCAATGACAAACGTGGTTAGCAACGTCCGGAGCATCAACGATTGCAATTGACGCCACGCCGAAGCTCGGGGAGGCTATGGAAAGAAACCGAATATGCAGAACATCGTCATCGACAAGCCCTACGTCCCCGTGCCTCGGTATCACGGGCGAATCTGGCCATCGGTTCTGACCTTTCTTGTGCCGCGCATGCTCCGAAAAAAATTCGGAATCATGCGCATCGACTGCATCAACGCCGATCGGCTTATCCGTTCGATCGCCGATGGCCACGGCATCCTGCTCACGCCCAACCATTGCCGCGATGAAGATCCGTTCACCCTGGGCATTCTCTCGCGCAAGGTGCACTCGCCCTTCTTCATCATGGCGAGCTGGCATCTCTTCATGCAGAATCGCCTGAAGGCTTTCCTCCTCCGCCGTGCCGGCGGCTTCAGCATCTACCGCGAAGGGATCGACCGCACCGCCGTAACCACCGCCGTGGAAATCCTGGAAAATGCCGAGCGCCCGCTGGTCATTTTCCCCGAGGGCATCGTCTCGCGAACCAACGACAAGCTCAACGATTTGCTGGAAGGCACCGCCCTGATCGCCCGCACCGCCGCAAAAAAACGCGCGAGGCTCCAGCCCCCCCGCAAAGTCGTCGTGCATCCGCTGGCCATCCGCTACCGGTTGCAGGGCGACGTCGAGCCTGCGATCACCGGCGTTCTGGATGAAATCGAGACCCGCCTGACCTGGCGCAAAAATAAGAATCTTCCGCTGGTCGACCGAATCTTCAAGGCCGGAATCGCTCTGCTGACGCTAAAAGAATTGGAATACCTCGGCCACGTCCAGCAGGGGGATGTCGCTCCGCGATTGGAAAACCTGATCGACGCCATCCTCGTCCCCCTGGAAAACGAGTGGCTGGAAAAAAAACAGGAAGGCTCCGTCCCCACGCGCGTCAAGCGTCTCCGGGCCGCGATCCTGCCCGATATGACCGGCGACCAGATCGATGAAACCGAACGCCAGCGCCGCTGGGCCCAGCTTGCCGATCTCTACCTCGCCCAGCAGTTATTTCTTTTTCCGCCGGATTACATGCGATCCGATCCCACCCCCGAGCGGCTGCTCGAGACCGTCGAGCGCTTCGAGGAAGACTTGACCGATCTTGTCCGCGTCCACGGCCGCCTCCACGCGACCATCACGGTTGGCGAGGCGATCGAGGTTTCCCCGGCCCGCGAGGGCCGCGGCGGCGACGATCCGCTCATGGAGCAGATTAAAAAACAACTGAAGGAAATGCTCGGATTGGAGACCCGTTCATGACGGCGGTTTACATCGTGCGCATCCTGATCATCGCCATCAGCCTCGCCGTCTGGTTTTGGACCCAGCGGCTCCTGGCCGAGCGCGCGCCCCTGATCAGCAACCCGGCGCTGGCGACCATCTGCGACGGCATCCATCGGCTGACCCCCCGCACCAACAAATTGCTTCTGGACCATCCCGCTCTCGGAAACGCGATGCTGATCTCCAGTTCGCTCGTGATCGATCTGCTGGGACTCTATCTCCTCGGCTCGGCGATCTTCGGCCCAAGCATTCAGCCCTTTTTTGGATTATTGATGCTCTTCGCGCTCCGCCAGTTTTGCCAGACGCTGTGTCCCCTGCCTCCGCCCGCGGGCATGATCTGGCGCAAGCCGGGATTTCCAACTCTCCTGGTGACCTATGGCACGAGCAGCGACCTTTTCTTTTCCGGCCATACCGCCATCGCCGTATTCGGCGCTGCCGTCCTGGCCACAACGCTCGGCCCCGTTGGCGTTGTTTTCGGCTTGCTGATCGCGCTGTTTGAAATAGCCGCCGTGCTGCTGCTCCGCGCCCATTACACGATGGATGTTTTCACCGGCGCCATCACGGCCCTATACGTTCATCGCCTGGCAATGGACTGGTCTCCCGCGATCGACCGTTGGATTGCGTACCTTGCAATGATCATCCGAAGATGATCGCGCCCTCACCGGCTCCGCTCATAATCCCGCAGCTTATCCACGCGCCGGGTATGTCGGCCCTCGCCCCACGGTGTCGCCAGGAAGATCTCCACGATCTTGCCGATCTGATGTTCGCTGAGCAGGTCCGTGCCGAGGCACAGAACATTGCAATGATTGTGTTCGCGGGCGCGATGGGCCGTGATCTCATCGTGCACGAGCCCCGCGCGGATATCATGCACCTTGTTGGCCGCCACCGACATGCCGATGCCGCTTCCGTCCAGCAGGATGCCCATCTCGTGCGTCCCTTCTGCGACCGCCTTGGCCGCGGGGATGGCAAAGTCCGGGTAATCCACCGCCGCCGTTCCCTCGCAGCCGAAATCCTGGACCTCGTGTCCCAGCTTCCTGAGAAAAGGGATCAGCTTTTTTTTGGCCTCGTAGCCGCGATGATCGCAGGCGATGGCAATGTTCATCCGCGTCTCTCCGGTGTCACGGCACGATTCCCTGAGCGAGCCGTTTCTCGATCAACCCTTTTATTCGGTCCGCCACTTCCGTATAAAGCGACACATCACCGCCGATCGGGTCCTCGATGTCGCTTGCCGGGTCCAGGTTGCTGACTCTATCCGCCGCGGCCGGCACAAGCGAGGTCACGGCACGCGCATGATTCCGGCTCATGGTGTAAATCACGTCGGCCTCATGGATCAACTCCACGGAGAGGGGCCTGGACCGGTGCCGGGAAAGATCGATCCCCATCGGCCGCAATGCTTCCACCGCCGGCCCGGCCGCGTGAGCGCCCGGCAACGCGTAGCTCCCCGCCGACGTGACGTGGACGCCTTTGTTTTCCAACTCATCCGGTGAAACCGAAAGCCGATCCGCCAGATATTTCCTGGCGATCGCCTCCGCCATCGGCGACCGGCATGTGTTCCCGCTGCAAACAAACAAAATTGTCGTTCGCAGCAGCCGATCGATGATCCGCTCATCATAAACCCCCTCGCGCACGATCTCATAGGTATTTTCCTTAACCCGAACCAGTGTCGACGGCTTGGAAAACCGCGTTGGACCCGAATCAAAAACCATCTCCACCTGCGAAAGAATTTCCTCCGGCAGATCGCCGACGCGGTGCACCGCGCGTCCCCCCGATGTGAGCGCCACCGGCTCCTTCAGCCTGCCCACGACATCCACAAACACCGAATTGTCCGGGCATCGAAGGGTAATCGTTGAGCCATCATAGAGATCGCCCTGTTCCAGGCCGAGCCTTTCCGCCGTTTGTCGCCGGGCCTCATCGGGCACGTCGAAAACCAAACCAATCGGTCCCGGCCAAAGCTTTCGCATCGCCCGCCGGGCAAAATCGTTGACCGTTCCCAGAAACTCCAACGCATCCGCCGCGCGGGCAACATGAAGCGTGATCGGCTTGGAGGATTTCGGGACGCGCAGTTGCGACAAGCCCGCGCGCGCCTCAGGATTGGTCAGCACCCCCGCGACGCCGTAAACCGTCTCGGTCGGGAGCACGAGCAATTTCCCCGCCGCCAGCAACTCGGAAGCGCGCTGAATCTCCTGCGCATAATCGGTCGTGTCGCGAATTTGAAGAATTTGCGCCTGCATGATGGGGCCGATTGGATTATCCGGCCCGGACAGCGTTAGTTCAAGTTGTTCTGTTTAGCGGCCGGGCTTGCCCGGCGTTGGGATTCTGACCCATCCTCTCCGTCATACAATCAGGTAAAATATTGTCATGACCGCCCCAGCCGCTATTTTGCAGGATGTTCGCCCGCTGGTGGATTCGCTCCTGAGCGATGCCATCCGGCAAACCACTTCCGATATCCATGTCGAGCCGGCCGCCGACGGCTGCGAACTGCGTTTTCGCATCGACGGAATACTCCAGACGCATCGCAAGCTCGACCCCGCCACCGGCCGCGCCGTCGTCGCCCGGCTGATGGTCATGGCCAAACTGCTCACCTATCGGATGGACGTCCCTCAGGAGGGCCGGATTTCCCTGGCGATGGCTCACGAGAATCCGGCCGTGGAGCTGCGCCTGTCGGTCATGCCGACGATCCACGGAATGCGCGCCGCCGTCCGAATGCCCGCCGAGCATGTGCAACCCGCGATCCTGGAAGATTTGTCATTGCCCGCGCCGGTTCTTCAAGGTTTGCTCGCATTCGCCGCCGCCGATGGCGGGATGCTCATCCTCACCGGTCCAGCCGGCTCGGGAAAAACCACGACGATCTATTCATTGCTTCGCCAAATCGCCCGCCAACATCCCGGTGTCAGCATCATCGCCCTGGAAGACCCCGTGGAGCGCGACGTTCCCGGCGTCACGCAGATCGAAGTCTCCCCCTTCGGACAACTCACCTACGAAAAAGCCCTGCGCAGCATTCTTCGCCAGGACCCGCAGGTGCTGATGCTCGGCGAGGTCCGCGACGCCGCCACCGCTTCCCTCGCCGTGCAGGCCGCCTTGTCCGGCCATCGGCTCATCACCGCCCTCCATGCCGGCACACCCGCTGGAGCGCTGACGCGACTGCTCGAGATGGGAATCGAACCCTACCAGCTCACCAGCAGCATTTACGGCATCGTCGCGCAGCGCCTCATCCGCCGCAAATCGCCCGATGGAACCGGATATCGCGGCCGCGTCCCCCTGGCCGAATTTGTCGCAATGGATGCCCCGCTGCGAAAGGCCGTTTTGCAGCGCGCCGATGCCAGTGCCCTGATGCCCGCCTACGACGCACAGCCCGGCCACCAATCCCTGCGCGACGTCGGCCAAAAATTGCTCCAAGGTGGAATTACCGACGAATTGGAATTGGATCGATTGTGCTAAACCTGTATTCCACAGTATCTTGCGCGATTTATCCCGACTCTCCGCCATCGACATTCCCACTGAAACGAATTACAATCCCGCCATCCTGCAATTTCGGCATCCCGTTCCGTCAATACGGATGGAAGTCAAATGTCGATTGCCATTGATCCCAATGTCGGTTTGACGCCGGCGCGATCTGAACCTTCCGCCGTCGAGGACGATTTCGCGCTCCTGCGGCGCTACGCGGGGATTGGCGATCCGCAGGCTTTCGCGCAGATCGTGCAGCGATATGCCGGTTTTGTTTACGCCACCTGCTTGCGCGTTATTGGGGATGGGTCGCGGGCGGAGGACCTTTCCCAGGAGACATTTTTCCGCCTGATGCGCCGGCCGCACGAGGTTCGGCAAAACCTCGGCGGCTGGCTGCATCGTACCGCCACCCATCTCGCTCTCGATTCCCTTCGCAGTGAAACATCCCGCCGTCGCAGGGAAATTACCTACAGCGTCGAATGTGACCACGAAGCCTCAAGCTGGGCCGAGCTGTCCCCCTGCGTTGACCAGGCCCTGACCGAGATGACCGAGGAATCGCGGAACCTCCTCGTGAATCATTTTCTCCTCGGAAAAACCCAGGTCCAGCTCGCGGCGGAAATGGGCCAATCCCCATCCACCGTTTCCAGGCGGATGCAGCAGGCCCTGGCCGAGCTTCGGCAACACCTGCGTCTTAAGGGCGTTTATGCCATGCCTGCGGTTCTCGCCGGACTTCTTTGCCACGTCGCCGCGCGACAAGCCCCGGCCAGCCTCGTCCGTGAACTTGGAAAAATGACGATGCTCAGCAGCGCCGCCGCTTCGCGCCCAAGTCCCCAGGTTTCAAAAGGGTTCCTCCGCAGGCTTTCCACGCCGCTGGTGCTCGCCCTGGCGGCCATCATCGGCATGTTAGTCCTGCTGCGGCTGGCCGGCATCTGGTGGTCCGCCCATGCGCCGGTCGATCCCAACGTTCCCACCGCAACGATCGTTCATTCGCAGAAAGCTCCGGCGCAATGATGAATCAGGGCCGACGTCCCGAGCCATTCGCTTACCGGGCGCTAGCGCCCGATGGGCAGGACATTTCCGGGACCATCGACGCGGCCGATGCCGAGGATGCCCGCCGCCGCCTTCAATCCCTGCACCTTCAGAACATTCAACTTGGATCGGCGGCTCCCCCCGAGCGCGCCCGCGCTCTGCGCGGCGAGGATTTTCTCGTTTTCAACCAGCAATTGGCCCAGTTGACCGGCGCAGGCCTTCCCGTCGAGCAGGGCCTGCGTCTGGTCGCCCGCGAAATGCGCCGCGGCTCCATGCGGCAAACGATTGATCTCGTCGCCGCCGAATTGGAATCAGGAAAGACGCTTCCCCAGGCCGTCGCCGCTCATCGCGGGAAATTTCCGCCGCTCTATTCCGAGTTGATCGACGCCGGAATCCGCTCCGGAAATCTCTCCGGAATTCTCCTGAATCTCGGCAGTCACCTCACGCTCATCCGCCGATTGCAGTCGATGCTGTGGCAAACCATGAGCTATCCGGTGATCGTTCTGCTCATATTTTTCGGCATGCTCTATCTGATACTGGTTGAATTGATCCCCAAATGGGAGCCGTTGCTGGCCGGATTTTCCGGGATGAAGTTCTGGGTCAAAACCGGTGGAACTTATTCCACCCGGGAAATGCAAATGCCCATCTTCACCCGCGCTTTGTTTGAAGTTTCGAATCTGGTCGCATCCTGGCCCGGGGGCATTCTGTTGGCGGTGATCGCGGCCGCCGCCGTCGGCGCCTGGGCGCTATTGCGAATCGCCGATGGCGATGGCGGCTTCGCCGAGCGCTTCTGGCTGCACATGCCGCTGGTCGGAACGGTCGTCCGCCGCAACCTGATTTCCCGTTGGTGCCACGCCACGGCTCTGGCGGTCGAGGCCGGAATGGATTTATCCGCCGCCATCAAGCTCGCCGATGATGCCACCGCTTCTCCGGTTTTGCGGGCGGATGGCGCATCGCTGATCTCTGCCCTCGCCGCCGGCCAGCCGCTTTCCGCCTCTTCCGCCGGCAAAATCCTCCCCGCCACGGTGGTCACCGCGATGGACACTTCCGCCGGGCGCGGCGATCTTGCCATCACCCTGCGAGCGCTTTCGCAAATGTATCAGCAACAGGCCGAGCTGCGCATCGGGGCCGTCCAATCCATCCTCACCCCGGTCCTGCTTCTCATCGTTGGTGTTGTCGTCGGCGGTTTGATGATCGCCATGTTCGCGCCGCTCCTGACGGTTCTCAACATGCTGTGATGCCATGGCCATTGAACCCGGCAAACCGGAAATTCCCACATCGGATCCCGCCCGTCTGGTCGGTTTGCTCCTGCTCATGGATGCGGTCCTGCTGGCACTGATCGTCGAGATCGTCTTCGCGACCGCATTCTGGTCTCCAATCTTCATGGCGATCGCCTTCATCCTTTTCCTCGTATTGACCACGGTTCTGATCTATCTCATCAGGCAACGCGGGCGGGAAATCGTCGTTTCACTCGCCCGCGCCCTCTGGCTCACCGTCTCCGCGATTTTTTGGGCCGTGGCCGCGGGAGCGATCCTTCTCGGCATCGGATACGGCACTGTTTTCGTCGCCCCGAGCGCAGGTCCATTCCTTTTGTATGCCCTGATATTTCTGTCGATCCTCATGATGGTCTGGTCGGGCGCCAAATCCGCCATTCGATGCCGCAGAATGTTCCTTATCCTGAACAATCTGGAGTCCGCCGTCCGCTTGGGTCTACCCTTTTCCCGCACGGTCTTCGATGCCGCCCAGAGTGAGACGGGAATCATGCGCAAGCGATTGCTCGCGCTGCACAATCATCTTGACCGCGGCGAATCCCTCGATCAGGCGCTGATCCACGCCGTTCCGGAAGTCCCCTGCAGGTTGGTCCGCGCGATTGCCGCCGGCCAGCGGATGGGCTGCCTGGACCATGTGCTGGACGAAATTCTCCGCCGCCGCTCCGATGAAACCGCCGTCAACTCCCGCAGTCCCAGCTTCTACTGGGCCTATCCCGCGATCATGGTCGCGGTCATCAGCCTGATTTTCATCGTCGTGATCCCCAAATTTGAAAGCATCTTCCGCGATTTTCACATCGAATTGCCCCCGATAACCAGCGCGATGGTTCGTGTTGCCGACGATTCCGGTATCTTCTGGCTGATTCTCGTGGTGCTGGCCCTCATCCCGCTCGGCCAAACCCTCGCCGGATTGTTTCCATCATTTCGAAGAATCTCACCGTTTGGCGGGATCGTTACCGATCAGATCGTATGGTGGACCCCATTCATCGGCGGCTTCGTATCCGACCGGGGCATGGCGGAATTATGCGACCTCGTCGCCGCCGCCGTCCGCACGGGATATCCGCTCGATGAATCTCTCCGCGAAGCCGCCGCCGCCCAGCCCAACGCGGTGATGCGCTATCGCGCATCGGCATGGGCCAGGGCCGTAAACGACGGACAAACCATGCACGAGGCCGCCCGCCATGCCCGGATGCCGGAATTATTCGCATCAATGCTCGCCACCGTCCGCGGCGGCGAATCGCTCCAGCAGGTATTGGGATTTCTCTGGCGCTATTACGAATACCGCGTCGGCCGGACCCGCGCCGTCCTTCAGGCCATGGTCGTGCCCGCGATCGTATTATCATTAGGCGCGATCGTGGGGATCATCGGAATATCGTTGTTGCAGCCGATGGCCATGCTCACCACGCATATCGCCGGCGAAATTTACGGCGGAGGGTTTTAATCGATGCGCAGGCGCTGCGGATGGGTTTTCATAGATGTGCTGATGGGGATAATTCTGGTCTCCATCATCGCCGCCATGCTCGGCCTGGCGGCTGGCTGGCACCAGCGCGCATTGAAACATCTGGCCGACTCCCGCTCCGCAACCCGTTTGGCCGAATCCGCCCTGCTTTCCATGGAAACCGGGCAAATCACCGGCGATGCCGGTCTCACCATCCACCGGCTTTCAACCCCGCCGCAAGTCCCCGGCAAGGCATGGGTGGAAGTGGACGCGACGGTCGGAAATTGCCGCGCGAGCCTCATTGGACTGGTTCCCCAAAAGACGCTGCCCGGCGGAGGATCGTGATGCCCTGCGCCAACCGTAAAATCCGGTTCGGTTTCACGATGATTGAGATCATGGCGGCGCTGTCGTTGCTCGTGATTTTTTTCGCCGCGTCCGGTGAAATTTTCAAATCGACCGTCCTGCTCGGCTCCGCCAGCCAGAATCTTTGCGATCGCGCCAGCCAGATCGACTCGGCTTTGCATCCGCTTCGCACGGATGTGTGGAATTGCCGGTCGATGAGGGTTGTCGATCCGCGCTTCATCAAGCTTTCGCTTGCCGATGGAGGGAACATCTCCTGGAAAATTGATTCACAAAACTGCGTCGTCCGCACCGATGCCGCCGGCCACGCCGAGCGCTGGGATGCCATCGGGGCCGGCTGGTCGTTCTCGACCGACAACGTTTCGCTTTCGCTCTCGGATGGCACGCCCATCCCCATGCGCATGATCAGCCAAATCCTCCTTGCACAAAGTGAGCAGCCATGAAACCAGCGCCCAGACGCCGAGCCGGCTTCGCCATGATCACAGCCATCATGCTGATGTCCCTGGCGGCGATGACGATGACCCTGCTCGGCACGACCATCATCAACCAGGCCCGGCGCACGCAAATCCTCAGCGAGGACGCAGAGCTCCGGCAACTTCTGATCGCCGGCGCCGCATTCGCCGAAATAGAAGCCGAGTCCAATTCCGCCGGCCGAGTCTCCGTCCCGCTGCCGGACCCCCTCGAGCGGAATTCCGCCGGGTTGACCATCGAGTTCCATTCCAACTCCCCAACCGAAAAAATCGCCGAGGTCGAAGCCTCCCTTCCGCATCATCGTCTTTCCCAGCAATTGACGGTTTCATTTGAAAACGGCCTCTGGCAACTTACCGCGGCGAATCTGAATCGATGAGAGCGAAGCGCCAATCAAAAAAAATCCGCCGAATTCCGAAAAACACGTCCAAAACCTTCACCCGCCGGACATATATATAGGAGGACGTTCTTTTCTCGGTGATTGGAGCCGTCGTCGCAAAATTTTCCCGTTTTGCGAGCCATGAGCGCCCGCGACTTGTCCACTTGTCGTCGTGGAGAATTCGCTCAAAAACACATGTTTTGAATCACATTGTCCAGTACCAATTTTCCCCTGTCCCAAAATCGCACGCTCAAAAAACGAGACCTATTGGGACATTTGAGACATTTACCCGTGGCAAGGGGCATCTGCTAAAGAGGTTGTATTCCCCGGATTTCTCAGCCAAAATACCCTGTTCCATGCGGCGAAATCTTTATCTTGAAACCTTCGGCTGCCAGATGAACGTTCTCGACAGCGAGCTGGTACTCGGCCAGCTCCGCGCTCAGGGTTATCAGCCCGTCGACAACCGCGACCAGGCGGACGTCATCCTCTACAACACCTGCTCCGTGCGCGAGCATGCCGAGCAAAAGGTCTGGTCGCGTCTTGGTGAACTGCGGGGACGAAAGGCGGACGATCCCGGCCTGATCATCGGCGTCATCGGCTGCATGGCCGAGCGCGACGGGATCAACATCTTTCAAAAATTTCCCCACGTCGATCTTCTCTGCGGACCGGGAGAACTCGACCGGCTTCCGTCGCTGGTGCACAACGCTTCAGTCACGGCTTCGCAGCATCGCACCCGGCAGACCGCCCTGATGGGATCGGCGGTCCGCCGCAGCGGAACGCTGGATGCCGCCGAGGATCGCCAGGAAATGCTCGATCTTTCCCGCAGCGTATCCCCCTCCGACGATTTCTCGCAGGCGTACGTCCGCATCACCCGCGGCTGCAATAAATTCTGCACCTATTGCGTGGTCCCCTACACCCGCGGCCCCGAAGTTCATCGGCCTCCGCAAAATATCATCGAGGAGGTCCGGAAACTCGTCGCCGCCGGAGCGCGCGAAGTCACGCTCCTGGGCCAGACCATCAATCATTACGCGTTTCGCCACGGCGATGGGCGGATCACCTCTTTCGCGGAGCTGTTGTATGAAATTCACGAGTCAACCCCCGATTTGCCGCGATTGCGGTTCGTGACGAGTTTCCCCCGTGATTTCACCAACGAGGCGCTGGCCGCCATGCGCGATTGCCCGCGTATCTGCCGCTATCTTCACGCCCCGGCCCAGCACGGCAGCGATCGCATCCTGAAGCTCATGAATCGCGGCTACACATCCGGCCAGTACCGCGATTTCGTGGCCCGTGCCCGCGCGCACATGCCCGATGTCTGCATTGCCAGCGATTTCATTGTCGGCTTTCCCACCGAAACCGACGATGATTTCGCCGCCACCGCCGATCTGGTCCGTCAGTGCCGCTTCAAAAACAGCTTCATCTTCAAATATTCTCCCCGGCCCGGAACCGTGGCGATCGACCGATTCGCCGACGATGTTCCGGAGGAAACAAAACGCCGCCGAAACAATCAGCTTCTCGCCGTGCAGCAGGAAGTCTCCTCCCAACTGAATCGGCAGATGGTCGGGCAGCGCGTGGAAGTGATGGTGGAAGGCGAAAGCAAGCTGGTCAGCCGCCGTGAACCCGCTTTGTTAAACGGCGTGCAGCTCGGCTGGGAGAAACGTCTGGAATCTTCGGAAGATGACCCAGTTCAAATGGTCGGCCGCACGCCCGGCGACCAGATCGTCGTCTTTGACGGCGAACCATCCATGAAGGGCCGCATTCTCCAATTGGAAATCTGCGACGCGAAAAGCCTCACGCTGTTCGGACGGCTCATTCCAAGCCAAGTTTGTGCCTGAAATTTCACGAACTTTTAATTACCAGAAGGCCTCGTCGAGGTTGTCAGAAACACTTTGTTTAACAACCAGCTTTTTAGGACCACCTGCCATAGTGCGGGGGTCGTCGGCTGTCCAATGCCAAAACCATGCTCACCCGTCGCGAATACGTGCAATTCAGCGGCCACATTGTTCCGATCCAGCGTTTCAAAAACATCGATCGAGTTACTCCACCCAGTCGTGTCATCCGCTGCGCTCACCAGCAGGGCCGGCGGCGCATGCTCGTTCAGATTGCCAAGAAGCTCTTTGGAAACGCTGGGGTAAGCGAGGATCATGAAATTCGGGCGGCTGCTCAGCCGATCGACCGCATCGTCCGCCTTGGAATTTGCCGCATCGGCGTGCGTGACGAGGTTCAGGACCGTCAACCCACCCTTTGAGAAACCAATGATCCCCACGCGGTCCGGATCAATGCTCCATTGCGCCGCATGCGAGCGGATAAGACGCATCCCCCGCTCTGCATCTCCCAGCACTCGCGTCGTCGCCGGCTCCAACGCCTCTTGCGGTTCTCGGAGGCGATATTTGCAAATGATCCCCGCCACGCCGATGGACTGTAGATATTCACCCACTTGGCGGCCCTCGTGCCGGATGGCCAGGACACTGTAACCGCCGCCGCCGGGACAAATCATGACTGCGGTGCCGGTGGCATGCGCGGGATCCGGCAGATAGACCAGAAGTTCCGGCTGATAGGTTCCTTCCACGCCGCCCCAATTATTGACGGTTTCGTGCATCGTCTGGCCGGCGGTTCCCGGCGCTCCCTTTTCCCAGAGGGGCACCTCCACAGGGTCCGCAGCTGACTGGAGATATCCCAACCCTATCACGCAACCCAAGACCGGTATGATCCAATCCATGCGAGGCTCCTGTCGCCGCAATCCTGTTGGGGTATTCCTCGCGCGAGTAAATACGCCGCCCTTCGTGAACCGATGACAAGTGATAAACGCCCGGAATTCAATCCTCGTAACTCTCCTGAAGCACCGGGATCGACACACCGCGCGGGGTCGGCGGCGCCTGATGCATCACGATCATCGGCACATCGCGCAGCACCCGCACCATCGCGATCTCGTCGCAGTTATTGCGTTTCGGACAGCGCACGCAATCGCTCCAGACCTTCAGCGGCAAACTCTCCTTGCTGACCACCTCAAACCCCAGCTTCTCAAAAAATGTCTGTTCGTAGGTGAGGGTCATCATGCGGCGAATCTGGAGTCGGCGGCATTCTTCAGCGGACCATTCCACGAGTCGCCGGCCGATGCCCCGGCCGCGATATTCCTCATCCACCGCCAGCGAGCGCACCTCCGCCAGATCGGCCCACAGCACCGACAGCGCCGTGCAACCGACCACCTGTCCGGGAATCATCCGGCCATCGTTTCGTTCCGCGCCGATCTCGTACACCGCAAAATCGCGCAGCGATTCGTAAAGCTGGGCGAGGCTCTTGAAAAGCATCTTTCCCAGCTCGGCGTGGCTGCTGATGATCTCCTGAATGCGGGGAACATCATGAATTGTGGCGTTGCGGATCATGCTGCCATTAGTATAGCACAGTCGAACGAGTGAGGCGGAATTGCCGGCGGCCTACGTTTCCCCCGCGTCTTCCCGCACCGGCAAGGATGGCGATGCTTCGATATACGAATTCCGGTGTTCCTCTGGCGCCGGCATGATTTCCATGTCAACTTGCTCATCCGCCTGGTAAACCAAAATCTTTTTCTGCCGGATCAGTTCCAACAGCGCCAGAAACACGCCGATCATTTCGCTTCGGCTCTTGCGGCCGACGACCAGCGCGCGAAGCGATAGCTTGCCCTCGCGATTCAGGCGGTCCTCAATGTCCGCCGCGTGGAGGTCGATCGGCGTGTCATCGTAAACAACTTCATGGATTCTCGGACCCCGAACGCCGACTTCCTTCATCAGCCGGCTGAATGCCGCCAGGAGGTCCCAGATCTGCACCTCGTCGAGATCGAGCGGCGGCGGCTCATCGGCCGCTCCCGCTCCGGCGGCGGGAACGCGCGGGAATCGCCGCTGGTGTTCCTTTTGCCGATTTTCCAGGAGCGTTGCCGAGTCCTTGATCCGCTTGTATTCCAGAAGCTGCTGAACCAGTTCATACCGCGGGTCCGCCAATTCCGCCGCCGCCGAGGCCTCGCCCTCGACCGGCCCCGCCTTGGGCAGGAGCATGGCGCTCTTGATTTCCATGAGGGTCGCCGCCATCACCAGGAAGTCGCCGGCGACGTTGATATCCAGCCCGTTTTCGTGCCGCATCCGCTTCAGCATCTCGACGTAAGTCATATACGTGTCGAGAATCCGGGTGATGGGAATGTCGTAAATGTCCAGCTCGTCGCGCTTGATGAGATAGAGCAGGAGATCGAGGGGGCCGTTGTAAACATCCAGTTCTACGCGATATTCCACGCTTCATCCTTGATTGGCGTTGAATTGATTTTAGTGGGCGCGGGCCGATAATCCAGTCATCAGCGACGACCTTCTCCAATTTGCCCGCCAGGTGATCGAAACCGAAGCCGCCGCGATCCGCACCGTGGCCGCCGCGATCGATCAATCGTTCGAACGAGCCGTCCGCCTGATCCTGGCATGCGGCGGATCGGTCCTCACCACCGGTGTCGGCAAGGCGGGCCATATCGCGCGGAAGCTCTCGGCCACCCTGGCCAGCACAGGCACGCCGAGCCATTTTCTCTCGGCGACCGATGCGGTGCATGGCGATCTGGGCTCCATCCGACGAGGCGATATCGTTCTGGTCCTTTCCGCCAGCGGCGAAAGCGATGAAATCCTTCGGCTGCTCAGCCTGGTGAAGAAACTGGATCATCCCGTGATCGCCATGACCTCATCCGCCTCCAGCGGGCTGGGGCGGTCGGCGGATGTGGTGCTGGCTTTCGGCAAGGTGGAAGAGGCCTGTCCCCTCGGCCTCGCCCCGAGCGCTTCCACCACCGCCATGATGGCCCTGGGAGATGCCCTGGCCCTGACCGTCATGAAGCTCCGCAATTTCAGCGCGGAGGAATTCGCCTTGTTCCACCCGGCCGGTCAGATCGGGCGAAATCTTATTCGAGTGCGCGAGGCGATGACCTTCCGCCGCGGTGAGAACCTGCCCGTGGCATCGGATCAATTGACCGTCGCCCAGGTGCTTCACGAGGTCAGCAACATCAAACGTCGCAGCGGGGCGGTCATTCTGATCGATGTCACCGGCAAACTCACCGGTATCTTTTCCGACGGCGATCTCCGCCGGCTCATCACCGACAACGACGCTTCGGCCCTTAGCAGGCCCATCAACTCCGTTATGACTCGCGCTCCTAAGCGGATCAGGGAAAATGCCCTGGCCAGCGAGGCGATGGCAATCCTCCGCCAGGATCGCATCGACGAGTTGCCCGTGGTGGATGACCAGGACCGCCCGGTTGGTCTGATCGACGTTCAGGACCTGGTGGTCCTGCGCATGCTCGATGTGGGCGGGGGCTAGGCTTCTGAATGCGGAAACTGATCGTCATCGTCGTCACTCTGATCTTGTTGGTAGGGGCGTTTGCGGTCTATTTCTGGTCTCAGGCGAAATTTGGTTTTTCCTCGGACGACAAGCGGCCCGCCGACCAGTTTCCGGACTCCAGTCTGGACAACAGCCAGATCATCAAACCCGGCTCCGGCGCGTGGAGCAAGCAATTCGATAAGCTCGGTAATCTTTATTACCAGTTCAAATGCGATTACTACGATCCCCAGCCGGATGGCACGGTCAAAGTCACTTCGCCGGTCATCCAGTTTTTCCTGAGCGGCGGGCAAGTCATGCAGATCGAAGGCAAGGATGGCATCATTCGATTTGCCGAGGGCACCGACAAGGGCATGTTATCCAACTCTCCGACCGAACCGCCGCGCTACGGAAGCCTTCGGGACGTCATCGTGAAACTCTTCAATTCACCGGCCCAG
>Ga0302325_10005557_pt1 | contig 28609 bp, 34 predicted proteins | sample Palsa_T0_2_FD_201948 | JGI IMG/M metagenome (GOLD analysis project Ga0302325, IMG submission 201948) | Peat permafrost microbial communities from Stordalen Mire near Abisko, Sweden - Palsa_T0_2 | ecosystem: Environmental > Terrestrial > Soil > Palsa > Peat permafrost | place: Sweden: Abisko...
GATTGTTTCCAGGGTTCTGCTCTGGACTCGTTGACCCGATGACCCCGAGGACGTTGGACTCTGGAGAGAGAGACCTCAATTGCCCGAGAGTTGGATCGTACCATTGCACGAAGTCAAGGATAGCGACCGAAGAGATAGCGTTGAAGTTGTTCGTTTGCTTCGAGGTGATTGCCGTTGCAGTTGACGTATTTTCTGGAAACGATGGACCGACCGCAATGCAATTGTTGGTCGTCGCAAACGAAGCCATCGTTGCAGCGATGGTCTGGTCAACGCATCCGCAGAGAACAAACTGACCACAGTTGAGGTTGCCAGCAGCATACATGCCGGTGGCAGAGAGCCCAGGAATACCGACGTAGTTCGCGGAGGTAAGAGAGGCGGAACCGTTCGTTCCCGTACCGGACGAAGGGAACGCGGTTGACAAAAGCGGGACAACCGCGCTCTGCGTGGGAGGTGCCGACGCCACCCAATACTTCGACGGGCCTCGACTTAAATTCAAACCATAATTGATCGCACTCACTGCGTTGGCAACAAAGATTGCAGCGGTGTAGGCCGTACCGGTGTTCGCAATCACACCTTGGAATACTTCAGGAGACGCCCCGGAGATAGTCAAGGTAATGTCGTAAATTGGTTTCGCGGTCGTCCACTGCGCGTTTTTCGTAACCGTCGCGGTCCCAGAATTTCCACGCGTCCCGGTGCATCGAGCAGTAAGAACGAGGACCAATCCTGGAGTGGGAGTCGTCGTGTCAGTTACGGTAACCGTTGCGACAAAGTCCGTGCCATCGGTAACACGAATAGCGTATCCATTGCCTTGCGTACCCATAGCTGCACACGCAAGGATGTATTGCGTACAATGGGTCGCAAGATCGCTTGCCACTTGCTGAATCGCCCCGACCCCATCGTATAGGTCGCTCGTCGCTGTGAACGGAATGCCGACGTTCGGTTGCCCCCACGATCCGGTTCCGATGAGAACACTTGGAAGGTTCGGATTACCAACAGGCACGGTCGGTTGAGGCGCGATCACATTTGTGACTACACCATCATAAAGAAACGGGACGCTCATAATGGCCTCTCAATAAAAAAAGGCCGCATGATGCGACCTAGAGAAAGCGTGGCGCTCTAGGGGTTAGCGAGTCCAGACGGGGTACGGAGATGAAGTTTGAACAGGAGACGGTGACGGAGAGGAACTGCACTGGCAGTCGGTGGCTGTAGGTGATGGTGCTACCGTTGGCAGTAGCGTTGGGGTGGGTTCTGGGCTTTGCGTTGCGATTACAGTAGGACACGGGGTTGGGGTTAGCGTCCAATTGCCAGGCAATGGCGTAACGCCATGCCCTCCAGAGGGGCTCACATATCCGATTGGAGAAGGCCCGCTAGCACTAGCGTTACAGCCAGCCAGAAGGGCCATGCTGCTCAGGATGATCGTTGCGAAGAGAAAGCGCATCATGGATGTGGGAACGACGCTGGAGCGATTCGCACAACGAATCGCTGGAAGAACGGATCATCCTGAATTGCTTGGTTGTCGGACTCTGCTACGAGATCACCGATATTGTAAGCGGTATCTCCTAGAGTGAAATTCCTGATAACTCGATACACTGGTCAACCTCCGACCGTTACGATAGGTGAAAGGGAGTCGATACTGGTGGTCTCGTCGATAACACCGACCTGCGTTCCCGAGATAACCGATTGCAAGACGTACTCTGCAAGGAAGATCATGTGCGCTTCGTAGACATTGTAATCAGACTGAGACTCGTCCTTCGGAGTTGGCAGAGCAAACAGACGCAAACGTACCGACGAGGTATCTGGCAGCGCGTACCACATGTCCATATCGGTTCCGACGTTGTTTATGATTGCATCGACCACCGATGCGCGGAGACTCACGGGAGTATCGACTAAGGGAACTCCGGTATTCTGGTACGCTGAAGGGGTCCAGACAGAGACTTGAATGCGCTGCTCAAACCGGGACTGAAACTGCGTCATCGTGCCAATGGTGCCGATGTTGCAATGCACGTTGGTCAATCCATAGATAATGACCGTAGGACCACTCTCATAGACCACCACTGAGGGGTCTGGGTAGCCCCTCAAGGCAGAGGCGAGTTGCGAAGCAATCGTGACGAGCGTATCGTATCCAAGCGACTGGTAGCCAGCGGATTGAACGCCCCGCGTCGGGTGAGAGAAGATAACGTAAAAGTTATAGAGGCCAGGAGTGCCAGAGAAGGTAATTTGCGTTGCGAGACCATCGGGCATCAGCACCATCGCGACGCTAGACGTTACCGTAGGAGGGATCAGCACCGTTTGAGTAATGCGGTCCTTCCCGCGAGGAGGGAGCCTCCGACCACCGGGTAGCGGGAAGAACGAGACTGCATACTGGTTCTGCGAAAGGATTGTAGTCAGTTCTGGTCCGGTCGGAAATCCTTGATAGCCTTGACCGGGAACCGTGATCCCCGCACTGTTAATCGCCGCCGTACACGCAAGGCCGAGAACGTCAAGGACCTGCTCGATCCGTCCCATTAGCGTCCCCCAGGGTGAGCCCACCCGTCAGCGCGGCGATTTTCTTTCGCATATCGCCCTGCATTACTGGCTTAATGAGCACCGCAAACCCCTTAGCCTCGAACGCCTCCTTTATCGACGCGCGTGAGGTAAAGAGGAGGATGTAAAGGGCAGTATGAGCTTCACGAATCCGATCAGCAGCAATGTCACCGCCAATCGCTCCCATTGAAATATCAAGAATAGCAATATCTGGATGGAATTGCTCGCAGAAGGCAATGGCTTCCGTTCCATTGACAGCTTCTGCGACAATCTCATGTTTTAGATTGATAAGCATTGCGCGAAGTACTTGTCGAATCTTCAGTGAGTCGTCAGCAAGTACAACGCGCATAGCAGGTTCCTACTTCTTAGGCGATTACGTCAAAGGCCCAGGTACCGGCCTGGACTCCATCAACGCGGACTGAGAGTTCCGCTGCACCAAGAATCGAATTGGTGTTCCAGAAAGGCAAAGCGAACGGCACGGAAATCGTACCGTCGTAGCCAGCCTGGAAAGCGAAGTTTTGGACGAGAGTCTCAATCGGAGAGCCACTCTTGAACTTGTAGGCAAGCTCGACCTTATGAGAGGGCTTCGTAAGGGCCACGTTGGCCCATGCGATATGGCTCGACGTTGGCGGTCCTATGATACTTTGCTGAACGGTCTTTACACTCGGACCAGCAGCAGTAGCAGAGACCCATACGGCTGGAGCGTCAGGACTTTGGGAAACGCTTGATACCGCCGACTGCAAGACAGCCGGAGACGGATGAAGAGCACCGTTGACGTGGTTCTGAGCGGCTTGGTGGTGAGAGACGGTGGAACTTGACATGGCTGATAACTCCTTAGAAAGTGATTATGCGTTGATTTTCTCTAACGTACAGATGAAGCCTTGCAATCCGCAATCTGCACTACTGTACATCATAGAAACTTGGTAACTGTCAGCTTGAGACATTTTAACGACATCTAGTTCGTTAATAATGTATCCTGGCAATGGAGGTATGTAGCAGAGGAATTTCGTCCTTGGAAAGGTCATTGGGATTGGTGGCTTATGGCTATCGCTGACACGGTTAATCGGTTGCAAGCCAATCGGTACAGAGGCTAATATCCCTTCTCCTTGAGCTTGCATCGAGTAGAGGCCACCCTGTAGCGTCAACTCAAACCGACCAGCAGGACGAACGCCACCGTACTTTCCTTGAACGTAGACAAAGCCACTCGTAGGCTGGTCTTCCGAAGCTCCCGCGTCTGGATGTGGCTTCTCAAGCGTTGAGGGGCTCTCTACGCGAACAAGGATGTTCTGAGACATCGGTCTTAACTGACCAACGCAGTATATCCCCGCATCGGATTCATACCCGTTCTCAACCAGGAAATCCCCGACTTGCAGCTTCGTTCCGTCACACATACCCTCAAATATCATCAGGTCAAAGACCGTGTTCTCGACATGCACCTTTGATGCTCGCTGATGGTTCTTGAAGTACATAGAGAAGGTCGGATACACAAGCGAGTTCGGAGAGATGACCGATCCGGACGTGTTGGGATTCATGCGGTATACGGAGTAGCTCTGACCAATGATGCGAGCGGCGGTTCCTCGACCGTACCTCTGGACAATTCGGTTGAGGGTTGCTATCCGCGTCATGCTAAATCACATGGAGAAAAAACAGTATGATGAGGAGCACGACAAGACCGCCGAGGCCGTTAGGAGCGTATCGCGGCCAGTTAGAGCCGTAAGGGCTATATCCAAGAAAGCAACCAATGAGCGCAAGGACAATGATTATCCAAATAAGCGAATGCAAGTTTGCAGTTAAGTACATACGTCACCGTCCTCTAATTCATCGTAGAAGTGCGTTTCAATAATCTCAGCCTCTTCGGCCATGCGAGCTTGTGCCTCGTCAACGAGACGCTGATACGCCGCCGTATAGCAAACGAGACTAGGAATCCTTACATACGTTTGATTCTTTGCTTGGAGAGAGGCGAGAAGGGCACTCTTGTCCTTTTCGAGCTTCTCATTGATGCGGTCTTCCCAGGCCAGGATTGCTGAACGATATTCTTCAGGCGTCACAGTTACGAAGGAGGGGGAAGTGTCGGAAGTGGTGCTGGATACGCAGGACCATTGAACATTACGATGCTTGGAGCATCCGTTACTGTGACAGCATTCGGAGAAATGGGGCCGGAGTTTACCCACTGGCTCTCGAACGGGTAGGTCCATTCCGTAACCGTCGAAGGGCCGAAGCCAAGACTGTACGTGATGCGAGCGATGATAGGCGTCACGATGTCGTACGCCTTAGCATTCGTATCCCATCCGACCACGGGTTGCCACACCACCAACGCATACTGACCATTGCTCATGCAGACTCCGAAGGAGGAAATCCCAGACGTTGCCACCGCCGCCGGAACCGTGCAATTCGAGCCGATTGGCGTCGTGTCTTTGAGGATGTTCATAAACCCGGCTATTTGATACGCAGCAGGTCTCGGAGTATCGTCGTTGGAGAAAATGCCATACGTCTGACCACCGGAATCGTAGAGTGAATATATGTATGACTTCGTGATGCCCTGAGACTGATGTTCGAATATCTGACGGAGAATGTACGATCCTTGAGCCCCTGAATCAACGTCGTTTATCGTAGTCGATGATACTTGGTATCCGAACTCTGTCGCCGCGACAGGTCTTGACACGGACGCTTGCTTTGCATTGCAAAGATTGTACGCTACATCCGCATAGACCTGACTGCAATATCCCTGAGATCCCCAACCCGCATTCTCTGGGAAGAAGCCCGCCTCGTAATCGTGCGTGTTTCCGTAGTTGATATACGGGGAGAGGTCTCCGATATTCGCGTACGTCGCTGTTCCGCCAATAGATGGCCCGATAGCAAGCAAGGCCGAATTGTTCGACTGAATGTATGCGTAGATCGTTTGAGCGGTCGTGGCGTCGTTTGGTGCCCAAGCACCATTGCCCGTGAGGTCCGCTTCGTTTGGTCCCTCGATTGCATCGACATCCCCAGGATTGAGGTTGGAAAGATCGCTACCTATCGTCCCAGACGAGATGAGGTTCGTTGTAAGCAAGTCGAACTTAATACCGTTCGCGCCGAGTAGGTTCATCGCGCTGATGACAGGTGCGCTTCCGGGGATGATGCTCATTCCGTCTCGGACATGGTGGATGTTTAAGTACTGGAGATTCGCTAGCAGTTGAGGGGCGTTGCTGTACTCTGTATATGACGTATGCACATTGAATCCAATTTGATCCTCGAAAGCATAGGCCCAGAGACCGGCAGTTCCACCGATGACTGTGGTAGGGTTGGTAGATATCGGAGGGCAAAAATACGGGGCAAAGAAACTGTTCAGAGCCCACCAGCATATCTCCGTACTCGGGAGATATGAAGCAGTTGCTTGCTCGCGAAACCCAACAAGTCCGAGCAACATAATGAAAAAGCAGACGATTACTTTGAGCTTTTTCATCATTCCCCCTTCATAGTGGCGGTTGAATGACAATTGTCTCTGCCACCCAGGGGGCGTAGTTGGTATTTGATAACATCACGGAGAACGCCGGAATAATTTGATTGACCGTCGTCGTATTCGCCGCCAAGTGGAAGCCATAGAAGGAGTTGAACAACCCGACGCTATGAGCGTCCATAATCCAAGACGAGCCAAACCCTGAAGGAACGGCAATGCCGTTATTCGATGACGTGCCCTGCTTCGTTGCAATTCCACATATTACCATCGAACCGGGCCTTGGTACGGTCACGGTTGGGCACGTTGAGGACTTGAAGAAGTTCTCGCTCGCAGCGAAGGTGGCAATTGGATTTGAACTGTCCACTCCATTGAAGTCGTACGACCCCCACGCTCCGGTATCGCCGCCGCTTGCAATCCATTCAATGGATGGTCCGATACCTGCTTGATTGGTGACGTATCCCTGCCAGGTCGCAAGGCCAATCTCGTTTGAATTGACAGGTGGAGAAGCGGGATAGACCTCAAGCGGATCAATAACCGAAAATCCACCTGGCGCAAGGATAACCCTCCGCGTCGCGGAGTACTGACTCAAGGCGAAGTAGGAGACGACGAGATCCCCGTAGGGAACGACCGAGGGGAACTGTTGCCACGTCTGAACCGTGTTGCTCGGGATTTGAGCCGTTGCAGTCTGAGCCAAGGAGACCGAAGTTGGCGTCAAAGTCGGAGCCGGAGTAGGAGTAGGAACATAGACGGGGGTCGGCGTTGGGACGGGGGTCGGTGGCGCAGTGGGCAAAGCGGGCATTGGCGTTGGGGAAGGTGGCCCATTCATAGAGATGATCGTTGGAACATCGGTCACGGGTATGCCGCTCGTTGACGCTGGAGCGTTCGACCACGAACCGTTTGCAAAGCTCCACTGCGTTACGGAACTCGGAGAGAATCCAGCGTTGAGAGTGACGGGAGTCGATATCGGGCCGAACGTATTCTGAATGAGCGTGTTCGTGTTGTAGGAGACCGCCGGTTGCCAGAGGATGAGGTCGTACTCCCCGGTGGTCTTACAGACGCCCAACGCCATCACACCGCTCGTATTCACCGTCACCGGAACGACGCAGTTTGAGATCGGAGCCGTGTCGGCCAGGATGTTCTGGAACCCGGCGATCTGAGCATACGAGGGACGTTGTGAACCGTCACTCCGCAAGAGCCCATACGTCTGACCATTCGAGTCGTCTAGCTCATAGATGTAGGACTTTGGAACGCCTAGGATCTGGTGATAGAGGATCTGGCGCAGAATGAATGTGCCCTGCACCGCCTCAATGGACCCGTTTTGCTGGTACGGGTTGATCTCATACCCGAACTCGGTTGCAATGATCGGTCTCGTTTTGCTTGCCTGTTGAGCATTGCAAATATCGGTGATGAGTTGGCCGTAAATGAATCCGCAATACGACGGCCCACCGAACCCCGTGTTCTCAGGCGGGAACCCGCCCTCATAATCGTGGACGTTTCCGAAGTCCTCATACGAAGAGAGGTCGCCAATCGACGCATACGAACTGTTGCCGGTCGCGGGGCCATACGTGAGCGCTATCGGGAAGACAATATTTCGTACGGGCCACACGATATTCGATTGCTGCCACCTGTCGAGCGAAGCCCAATTTGCAAGGTTACAGCAAATGTCAAGCTCGTTGCTATTCTCAATTGCCTCGACAACACCGGGATTTATAAGGAGCATATCTTCGATTACTTCTCCGATAGGCTCATTGTGATTGACAATAAGGTCGGCTTTGATCCCAGCGGCTCCTAGAGAGTTGTACTCATTCGTTTCCCAGACGGCAGTCTCAAATGGTTGCATCCCATCTCTAACGTGATGGATGCGAGCAGCAACGAGTACAGCCTGGATATACGGATAGTTGGCATAATTTCCATAGTTGAGATGGATGTTGATTCCGACCGACTCCGTAAGGTTGTACGCGCCGACTCCCGTCATCCCATTGACAATCGGAGCAAACGTGGGAACCGGACAAGGGTACCCATACGGATTCCCGTTGGCCGCATTGTATTTATAAATGCAGGTCGTCGAGCTTGTCGTTATCGCAAGCGCCTGCTCTCTTTTCTCTAAAGGAGACCCAAGCACGAAGAAAAGAACTACACAGAAAAAGAAAACATTTTTCATGTAGCCCTACATAAATCGAAAGACAGGTTTCCCTGAGATATACGTCGTTGCCGTGCCAGAGGTGTAGTTCGTCACCCAGATATTCTGACCGTTCAACGGGATATTGACATCAAGGTTGTCAACGGACGAAGATGGATTGTTCCGCGTGAGAGAAACGAGAGCCGCCGCCGTCGAGTTCGCCGCTACCGTGGTCGCCACGTAAAAAGAGACCCCCGCGCCAGGCGGAAGGTGAATGACGACACCGCTCGCCCCTGTCGGCAATGTGCCCAACGTCGTCCCGACCGCCAAGACCGTCGAAGGGAAGGCAGTGTCTGACCCGACTCCAGATGCGGAATACGTCTGGAGCGGAGATCCGAAGATAAGAGAAAACGGTGAGACGACTAAGCGGCCTAACGAATCAACCTGGAACGGAGAGATTTGTCCGTTGGTAAGCGTTGGCGGAGTGGTATCATATTGCCCATAGAGCAGTCCAGGAGCCCCGCCAGTACCAACAGACTGGGCCAACGCCGCCCGGACAGGAAGGATCGCCAGGAAGACGATGAACGGGAGTAAGGGTCTAAACAGCCGCGTAATCAATGTCAATACCACCCGTTGAGTTGATCGCTGCTCCGCCATCGACGCCACTTGTAATCGACCAACAGAGACCAACAGACGTAAGAACCTGCCTCGGAATTGATTGACCTCCCCCAAGCTGCAAAGAGAAGATCCGATGCGCCGTTGAGATGTTTGCAACGAATCCCGTATCGTAGAGATTCAGAATTGCGCCCTGTGGAAGAGAATCGGTATTCGTAATTGCCACGATACGCACCGGACTCGTAGAGAACGATCCGCTTGTATTTGCGCCTGCGGGGACTGAATAGTATCCCGTAACTAGTGGCATATCCAAATCCTCATCATACGTTTCATACGCAGGCGGGGCCGTACTGTCACTGACAGGGACGACAAAGAACGAATAATACGTGAAGTTGATATCCGCTTTAAGGGCCGCAAATACAACGTCGCGGAGCGTATCCCCGACGTTGTATTGTGTACCTCCATACGAGAAGGGCTCGACAGCAACGAAGTGCATCGACGGCTCCTATAGCGGCTTGATTACGACACTCCGACGACGCACGTCTCTTACCATAATCCATGCAATGACGAGGCCGATAAGCAAACCAATTGCAATGCCACCAACGAAGAACATCGACTCATTGCAGTGATAAGCGTATGCTCCGGCTGGATGGTGGATCATCAATGGTCGGTGAATCACTGTGCTGGTGCCATTAACCATTGGCCGTAAACTCCCCAATCAAGGTCATGTGAAATGTCAACCGTGTATCGACTGCCATCCCAATCTGGGTTTCCAATCGAGTTCTCATACGCGGTTAAAGGTGTGCAAGGAGCACCGTTTGTTGGGCACAACGGATTGGAGTATTTCGCGGCTGTGTACGTTGAATCTGCTTCTGTTTGAAATGAAAAACCCCAGTTACCACTTGTGTCTGCAATGTACGCGCCCCAATCCGCGAGAGCGAATAAGACAGGAAGATGTGTGGCAGGAACTCCGAGGGCCAGTATCTGGCTGTGGCTCATATTGAGCCGAAACCGTTCGCCATACGGCGCACCTTGATTACCAACGCATTGAGTGTCTGTACTGCTTCGGTACACGCTTGGATAAACTGTCGCATTATTGTTAGTGCATGGCGCAACCAAAAATAAGGCATGCGAGACTTTATTCCCCACCCATTCCGCATCGCGGACAACGCCTGCCCACTGAGCAAACCCGGCTCCGGTCTGTCCGAAGACGAGGCCGGAGCCGGTAACGGGGCCGTAACCGCAGGCCTGAGCGGTGAGCGTACCGCCGATTCCGCTCAAGGGACTCGTGCTCCAGCAATCTAATTCGGTATTATTGGTCGTGTCAATCGAGGTGAGATGTGCGTCTGTGCCACCTGCTGGAATTGCATACGATGGAATCCGAAAGGTCTTACTTCCAAAGTCGCAACTGGACCATGATGCGAGACAATGAACGGAATACTCTGGATCACCCGCCCGACCAAAGTATATGGGGTGTTGGTACTGGTTTGTCTGGTTTGAGTATCCAAAGGAGGCTGAGAACTTGAACCCTGGCGACGCGGCAGTATAGAATCTCTGGTACGTTGAGGAGTTCGGGTCTGGTTGAAAGTTCGATCCGATTGGCGTATTCCAAACTGAATTGATAGCATAGGGCACCCAACTCAGGTTTGGATACGCATTCGGAGCTTGGAACTTGCTGATGAGCGAAGCTCCTGCGGGGAGCGCAACGACTGGCGGTGGTATCGGCGTTGCAGTCGATACTGCTACGGGGGCAGACGTTGGCTGTGAGCGATGGCGGTGCCAACCTTGAGCCGTAGCAGGTAACGCAAGAGCGATCATCGCGACGACCGCCAGGAACGTGGATGTTAAGCGGCCCATAGTAACGCTCTGTTATTGAGTAACGGCTGAAGGAGGGGTAACCATGTTGGCGGTTTGGTCTCCGATAGTTGCTCCCGATCCAGGAGCAATGGGCATCCCAGGTGTGGTCTCTGGAGCGGCACCTGGCGTTACGGCAACGGGCTCAGCAGTAGCGGAATCGTCGGGAATGCTTGAGCCGGGAGCAGGGGCTCCAGTAGCGTCGGTTCCAGAAGCGGAGGCCACGGGTTGAGGAACTGATCCAGCAATCGGATTCGCAATGACCGGATTCGCAGCGGCATCTGCCTGGGCCTGAAGGGCTTGAGCGCTTGTATCCATGTTCCCGAGGTCAGTTGCGACATTGGTAAGGCTTGCAATCTCTGGAGTAAAGTCTTGTCCGGTAGCGAGCTTCTGTTGTAGGTTTGCAATCTGTCCTAGGATATTTGCCGAAATTGCCTGTAACGCAGTTTGCAGAGTTGCATCCTGGCTTTGGAGTACGGTGATCTCAGTGTCTAGGTCTGCTTGATTCTCTGCCATTGTCTTCATCTCCGAAAGTAACTGAGTGAATTGAGAAGCGGTGTTGTTCGATGGCTGCGGACTCCAGGGAAATCTCATGCTGACCACCTTGGAGGAGCAAATGCGTATTGGTGAGTTGATGAAAGAAGATTCTGGATACCCCACTTCCATGCGAGGTGACCCTCTACTCTTGATACGATGTTGGGAGAAGCGGTTGATAGTATAATTAACTCGTAGAGAAGGCCCTGAAACCCGTTGGCGTCTCCAGCAAGATTAAATACATACAGTGTCCCAGACGTAGTGTTATACGTCATTGCACCAGAAAAAACTTGAGTCCCATTTCCATTGAAGATTACGTTCTGACCGGACGCTGCCATAGAAGTAAGTTGAGTAGTATTGGTTACGACAGGATACGATGCAGTCGAAGGACCGTAGTACGTTGCTCCATTGTAGCCGGAGTAATTAAGAGTGCTACCGCTCGTCGTGTTGAAACTGTATCCGAATCCGCTTCCACTAGACGTTGCACCCCAAAACGCAACTATCTGTCTAGTGCTTCTTCCACTATATGTCGATGACACGAAGATGATGCTCCGATCCGCCGTGCCTATTGGCAGATTCGGATTTGAGCTAGCACCGATAAGCTGACCAGAATTAGACTGTACCGCTGGAGGATTCAGGTTGAGAGGTTGATTTCCAGAAGTTCCTTGAGAAAGATTGTTCCCTCTTCCACTCTTGTCTCTCCACGCTGATATTTTCGTCCCACTGCTTGCCGTCGTAATCGAACTTGTGTCTCTAGAATCAAACCAAGCAGCTAACGTCGTTCCTAAATCACGAGGAGTCCATAGTCGTGATCGAGCCGCACGTCGAACCCCGATATATGACATAAGACTAATCCTGTAAAATTCCGATTGATACAGTTACGTCCGAAGTGCTAGCGAATGTTGGGGCTCCTGTTGCGAAAAGGATTCCATACATCGTGGTACTGCCAGGAGTTAAGACCTTCCCGATTCCGTCATCCACGTACAGCGTATGCGTCCCAAGGCTAGAGTCTGGGCTCGCAAGAGTACGGACAGCCGTAAGGAAAGGAATGTCCGCTACATTGATAGCGGGAGTCGTCTTATCAGTCCAAGTGCTATTCGTTGGATTGGATTTGAAAAGATATAGCTTGAATCCGGTCGTCTGAATACTCTTACACTTAATTACGATGGACTGAAGAATCCCTGTTCCTGCGGTAAGGAGCGCATTAGAAAAGGTGATCAGTCCTCCGACTATTTGGCCCGTGGCATACGCCGCTGCGGTGACAGTTAAAGCAACGTCCACCGTTGCTGTTTTGCCTCCGATTTGCCCAATTGCTGCCGTTGACGTAACAAGGGCAGGCATTGTGGCAATCGAGATCGGCTGCGTCGTCTGCCAAAAAACACCACTGACAGGAACCGGAACGCCGCCGGTAACACCTTGGATAGGGTTTGCAGTCGTGGCCGTAGTTCCAGCCGCCGTTGCGGCTACGGTATTGAATGACCCGCCCGATATAGAAACAGGAACCGGAACACCGCCAGTAACACCTTGAATCGGGTTTGCGGTCGTGGCCGTGGTGCCAGCAGCTGTCGCGGCTACGGTATTAAATGACCCACCCGATATAGAGACGGGAACCGGAACACCACCCGTAACGCCTTGGATCGGGTTCGCAGTCGTTGCAGAAGTGCCAGCAGCGGTGGCGGCAACCGTGTTGCTCGCTCCGCCGCCGGAAGTGATCGCGACGTTGACCGGGACACCGCCAGTTACGCCCTGGATCGGGTTTGCGGTGGTTGCGGAAGTGCCAGCGTTAGTAGGGGCCACCGGGCCACCGCCGCCACCACCAGAGCCGCCTGAGACGATGGCAACTTGGAGAGCAACCGATCCGTCGCTCTGCGCTATTCCGTAAAGAGGCCTCTCTGTTGCTCCGTGAGGAAGAAGCCCAGTTAGGTCGATTACCGCAACTTGGATGATGCTACCCAAGCTGAAGGAGGACTCTTTTACAGCCATGATTTCCCCGATTAAAGCCAGAAGAAAAGTCGATGAGCTTTGATAAACGGTCGTGCGAACGACTGCCGGATGAGTCTAAAAGCGAAGACTAATTGCTTATGTCTATTTGATCGCCAACGGGCGAATCGTCTTCTGGCTCATACGTTGCCTTGAAAACGTCGTCAGCGATTGGGTATAGTTCGCCCTTGATTCCTTTTACGATCCAATGACCAATAGGACACCACAGAAAGCCTTCGAGCGTTGCGATTTGAATGCGGTTGTTACTGTCGAGGTAAAGGCTTCCGCGCCTTGCGTTTTTGTCTTGCATGAGAGGCAGGACGGTATCAGGATTACCGTCCCACTGAACGGCCTCAATGACGAGAGGCAGCTTTCGGTATCTCATACGGATCTGTCAATCTCCATCCAACGCGATTGAAAACGCACACATGACCATCGACAATGGTGCGAACCTCGATGGGCTCTTCTCCGCGTGGGGACCATTGCTCATACCCAACACCGTGGAAGCACCGATACTCATACAGGGTGGGGTTATTTTCAGGCTTCTTCGCATCGAGCTTTTTCTGCTCTTCTCTCGCGGCGTCGAGATAAACCCAACCGTTGAGGCTATAGTACCGACGCATGCCGCAATCACGGAGGATTATCCCTTCGGTTGATTCATATTCTGAAACGTCATCAGCAATGGCATTGATCCAAGCCTTCTCAGAGGGTTCTTTAGATGACTCGGGATCGACCATAGCCTCGGTTCCTGCGGTTTCCCGCAATGTCAGGGTCAAGAGGGACGCTCAACGCGTCTGCGAGCTTGCGACGCATGACGTTGCACAACGCTGCTCGCTCGGGGACTTCCGTTGAGCGGAAAGTCACAACATCCGCCTTAGAGGCCAAAAGATCCTGTCGCGCGGCCAGGATGTCACTTTGTAGCGCTCGGATGATCGGCAGGTAACCCCATATCGGTTGGGTCAGTGTATCGTCCATGAGGTACTCACCGGGCGGGTCTGAGCCCATGCTCGTAGCCCCGACGCTCATTTGAGCCCCGTTGAGCAGGATCGAGGGATCGTTCGAGCCGACCATGATGGTTATGCCGTTGCCAGCCTTGCCAGGAACCGACGCATACGCAACGACGCTACCATTGAACGCGGACGGAAGAAGCATGTTCGAGAGGCCCAGAGACGCGGCGATCTTGGTTCCGAGAGTGGTGGGGGTCTCTGATCCGCTTGTCGTGATCGTGCTCGACGAGCCACCGTTGACGCTCACGCTCACCATGGCGTTGGCAGCGATGCTTATAGGCGTCGTGACGTTCAGACTCCAAGACGCCACGACGTAGAACGTAGGAAAAGCAGGGTGCTCGGCTCCGAAGATCCGCACTGCTTCCGTTGGAGCGTTGGCGAGATACGCTAACTTGTTCTGCAACATGGCATACGGTTGATAGACCGCAAGCTCAGAGTTGTAGAAGGGGTATCCCGATTGGAGCGATGCGCTTGACAGCGTATCAGGGAAGCCAAGAACGCGCACGATCTCCATTTGAAGCGTGTATGGAATGATCCATTGGGTCATAGCACGCGCTCCATATCGTTAGGCTTCTCTGGTAGCGATGTTATTGATACGTGCAAGCTCTATGAGGTGAGGAGATGCGAGGTGTTGACCGGGCCGGAAGATGACCGTTGTCGGACCAACCGAAGCCATAACCTCGTGACGTTCTGCAACGACGATGTACGGAGGCGGCGCGGGAGGCTTGGGATCTTCAGGGACCGGAGGAGCGGGAGACGGTTCTTCCTGTTGCTGGTCAACAGGAAGAACCGCATCGCTCTGTGAATCCGCCACATCCTCAGAAGGCAACACTTCATCTCCTGAATGAAACGGGGCCTTCTGAGAATGGTCTTTAGGGTTTATCAACGGAAGTCGCTTTCTTTAGAACGAAGCGTAGGTCCAGAGAACGACTGAACGCGCACGACGCGCACCATTGCCAGTCATAATAACCGTGGATCTGGTAACGTCAGTTGGGCAAACCATGTCTCTGATACTGAGCCAGTCGATGTGCATGTTGCGACCCTGGCGGTCTTGGTACGCTGGCATCAGAATAAAGGCGACACCGCCGGAAATCGTGACGTATCCTGGGTTGTAGGAATTTGCGGCCCAATCTTCGAGGCCTTCGTACCAACGGTCAACGAGTGCGCCATCACCAGTGATGATGGTTGCATACGCATAACCGCTACCACCGTATGCAGCAAGCGAGATTCTCGGAGCATTCGTTGTCTTCAAGAACGTGACGCCGAGGTACTTACTGATCTCCCCAGACTTGTAAATGGCCGATTGCCCCAAGGTCTGGTTCGCTTGCTTGAAGTCTGGATCGTTGTAGAGAGACCGAAGGACGTTTGGAGCAATGTGCGCGATGTATGTTCCCTCGGAATCGCCATCGTTGTTACGCGCATGAGGAACCGCGTTGTTTTCAAGGACGTTCACGCAGTCCAGAATGTTCGTCGAAAGAAGGCTAGAACCAGTAGCCGGGAGTTTGCTGAAGTGCAAAACGCCAGTCGCTGTGATCTGTGACGGAGCATCGCCAGCAACGATAACGTCCCCTGCAACGATAGCAGTGGTGACGTTCATGGTTAGCGTTCCAGAGACGCCGTTTGCGCGACAATTGTTCGGAGCACCTTGAGCGCCATACGTGCCGAGACCGTATGGAACAAACTTGGAAGTGTTGGTTCCTGCTGGAGTGGCAAGAGTGACATTCGTCGTCCACGCGCCAACCGTTGAACCTGCGGGATAGACGGTTACAGGCAAAGAGTTGGTGCTGTTCGTCGCGACGATAGAGCCGTTCGTTCCGCCAGTGCCAGTGGTGATGACGGTTTGGAATGCTCGAATGTCATCGACTGCAACCGCCACGCCAGTTCCATTCGAATAGCCAGTGGTCGCGATGGTCGATCCAGTTGCATACGCTGCAAGGAACGTATCGCGAGCAAGCAAGTCGATGGACTGAACGCCTTGATGATATGCAACCACGAGTTGGTGCATGAAACGATCAACAATACTGAAGTTCGTGCCGATGAGGTCAAGGTCCATCCCGTCTTCGATCTCGAACGGTGTGAACGTATATTGCTCAATGGCAAAGTCAGTTGGCGTTATACCGTCGCTTGGTCCCGCCGCTGCCGTTGCAGGAGGAGTAACCGTAACGACAGGAGCCTTGAGCCCTGGTCTCGTTTCGGTGATCGTAGTACCGCGATGCTTCTCGTATTTTTGACTGAAGATAGCCCCGTCGGAACTCTCGAAATATCCATTAGTCGCAGTAAGGAAGTCCTCAAGTTCGGTCTCAAGGTATCCTTGCTGGATCATAGGCTGAAGCTGACTCGGGAACTGTGCGATGTCAGTGCTGAAGAGATAAGGGTTGAACGTCGGAACCCATTGACCAAGAGTTTGCATTATCGTAATCCTTGTAGTGGAGTAATTCGCCGACCTCATCGCATCACGCGACTAATCAAGCGTAGTAGCTCCAAAACAACTCATCACGAGTGCTATGGAATTAAAGGGTGAAACCACCCAAACCAAACACGCGCCCATCTCGGGATTGCGTGAATGAAATCTAGTTTACGTTGAACTTACGCAATTGTGCGATCTGGCATACGCGATAGGCTCTGCACAATGAGCACAGTTCAACGGATGATAGTCAGCCGGAAGGACGTTAATTTTGTCTACCGACTCGTCGGACATGAGCCCCTGTCTCCACGCGTATATCGCCACTTCACAACGACTCTTCATTTCAAGTTTCACGAACACGGAAGAGATGTGGTTCTTTATGGTTTTCTCGGAAAGAACCAGCTTGCTTGCTATGTCCTTGTTAGCAAGTCCACTGCCGATGAGACAGATAACTTGAAGCTCTCGCGTCGTTAGGCACGCACTCCTCAACTCACCTACCGCCGCCAAATCTCATTGACTGCTTGTAGGCAACCATCGCTTCCCGCCGCGCCTTCGGATCTAACGTACGAAGATCAGGAAGTCCGCCAGTTGCCTTAGAGCCAGAAGCTCCGCCAGCGGTTGACGCTCCGGTGGACGTAGCATTCTTTTTCGTAGCGTCATCGGTCTGCGTATCGGTAGTCGTCTGGGTTCCCTTGTCGGCAGTTTGAGTGCCCTTATCGGTCGCCTGAGTACCCTTGTCATCCGCATGAGTCTCAGTCGTTTTAACCTCAGTCTCGGTAGCTTGCACAGGTTGTTTGAAAAACTCCTTGTGCGCTTCTTTCCATTGAGCGAGGTTCTCTCGAATCCCGATAGCATCTCCCGTTTTTGGGTCGATCTTCGCTTTGTCTCCAACGTCAGATAAGAAGATGTCCACAATTCTCTTGTGGATGACACCTTCGGCCTGCAATGCCTCAATGGCTTCAGCACGTATCACACGTCTGTCGGCAACATTGAGTCTGCCTTCCAACGTCTCCGCATCCTTGCGTCGCTTCTGGTTCTCTTTGTTGAGTTCTCCGATCCGCTCTTTTGCTGCTTCAGCAGCAGTTCGAGAATCTTCTAACTCGCGTCGCAGTTCGTAAATTTCCTCAACGCCACTAACACCATTGGAGCTTCCATTGGTGTTAACGACATCGCGAGACTCTCGGCTTTCTCGGCTTTGAGTACGTGTCTGCGTCCGCTTTGGCGACGGTTTAGCGACCGTCGCAGTAGTCGTGCTTGATTCGCTAGAGGTTTCGCCATCGCTGGCAGAATCGCCATCGGTGCCACTAGCTTGAGTTGCACCATCTCCGGTGCCTTCCCCGTCAAACAAGTACATATTGAACGACGGAACCCATTGATTCGAGGTTGTGTAATCCGTAGACAAGGTATCTCCTCGCGCATCACGCGCTTTGCGGGCATCACGCCCTTACTACTTTGGTGGGCCAGCCGGTTTAGGATCATGCTTCGCTTGAATAGCGGCAGTCTGATCAACAGTGTCGAGTTCGGTCTGACGTTTGTCTTCTTGCTCTTTTTGGATCTTTGCAAGTTCTTCTGTTGGCTCTAGCACGTCGAACAACGCAGAGGCATTGTCCACGGCGGTCTCCTGGCTAATTAGGCCACCTTCAAGAGCCGTTGTCTCCGCTTGAACCTCTGCGAGCTTATCTGCCCCGACAAGTTGGTAGTAGTCCGGCCAATTCGCTTCGAGAATCGAATCAGGATTGGGCTTTACCTTCGTTTTAAGGGACGGTAACGCCACGTCAACTGCGTTAAAGAGCCGCATACCAAGACGCAACACGGCAAATCCAGCAGTCTCTCCAACGGTCATACGAAGGATGTCCGCAAGGCTTATCTGGCCTTGGTTGAGCATCTTCATCGCAACGCTGCTCATCGCTCCCATCGCCTTCACGTCAGGAACGATCCTCGACATTGCTCCAGTAGCACGAGCCTTGTCGCTTAGAACCGAGATGTACGTTTCAATCGCAATCTTAAGACCCTCGCCTTTGATTTCGAGAAACTTAGCATCTCCGCCAGCTTGAGTGATGACATCCGAAGCTGTTCCGCCAATTGCCGTATCGTCGTCATAGTCTCCAAACGCTCCACCGCCCGCTTGGGCCTTGTCGAGAATTTGGGCCATCTGTGGATCGCCCGTATAATCAAACGCACGTCCTGTCTGCGACAGAGTTCGATCAATGCGAAATTGATAGTTAATCAACTTCTCGTCAAAGATCGGCATTCCATCAGGATAGAGCTTGTTATCCAGGGGAAGTGGAACTTCCCAAACTGCCGGGACAAAGCCAAGAGAATGAGAGAATGTCCGGTCTGGATCAACCTTCCACTTGTCTTCAGACCAATCCGCGCGTTCATAAATCCAACGAGGAGTCGGAAGAAACCAGGACTCACCATCCGCATCGAGGACAATGCGAAGCACCCAGTCGTTCGATGGGGTAATGGAGTATGCGTTAGACTTCACGCGATTGAGGCCGCGTCGTCCAGCCTTGTCAGCAGACCATATCGCCTTGAGGTCTTCAATGTCATAGCCGTCAGCGGCCAAGAAGTCCTCACCGATGAACCAAATCCGCTCGACCGACTTCAGTTCGCCAGGTGCAGTACGATGGAATATCGGTTTGCATTCGTAAGAAGGCCAAACCTCGAAGTGGTACGTCCCCTTGCCCTTTGGCACGAAGCCGCCCTCTGCGTCGCCCTCTGATTCGCCCAACACGCGACCCACGATACACGTCGAGCCAATCGACGCCTCCCACGTTGACCGGATCATCAGAAGCCAGTAGCTGGCGTCCCGAATGAAAGCCGCGATCCATTCGGTAGTAGCGTCGTCGTCACGAGCCTTCAGGTTCGGCCTACGAGCCTCACCGAAGAGCATGGAGCACATGTCGCGGGTTGCTTCAGCAGGAAGCCCGTCCTCGACCGCCGCCCGCCGGTCGTTCAAAAGGATGCGCTCACCGTCCATGCGGGCTCCGTGGCGCTCCTGCGAGAACCCAGAGCCAAGGTGAGAGTAGAGCTTCCCGGTCAGAGCCCTATTGAGTGCTTCGAGCCGCTTCTGTCGATGCGTCCAACGCGTAGATTGAGTCGAGGATATAGCCGATTGGAATGCTACGAAATCCATCAGCAATCCTCAGTTTCATGTAGATATGAATATGTTACGCACCTTATCAAAGATGCCAAGTTGAGTTCCTGCGGTAATCATATACCACTTCTTTCTATTACACGGCCCGCAGAGCGGCTGTATATTCCAGATATAGTCTGATCCGCCATGATGTTGGGATATGATATGATCCTTAGTTAGCTTTCGCTTTTGTTTGCAATTAGAACAAAGGTGCTTATGGGATTCCTTTAAAGTCTCCCATTCCTCGCTAGTATGCGACCCTAAAACTCCTGCCTTCCTGGCACGACGAAGTGCATAGTTTATAGCCGACTTCGCCTTACCTTCAGGAGTCCTCACCCAATTGTAACTATAAATACGCTTCTTCTCGATAGATTCTGGCTTATCGGCGTACTTTCGCTTACGTGCTCTTTGGCGTTCTGGTTTTTCAAGCATCTCTCTCTTTTGACGCTTACGAGAATTTGATCGCGACTTCTCAATATCCAAACGATAATGCTCGTGATTGTACTCTTTAGCCTCTTCTTTGTGGGAGACATAATACAGGCGATCCGCCACCCTTTTCTTATCCTTATTGTCTACAACCCATTTTCGAGTCTTAGCGCAAACACAAGGTTTACAGTCACTGGCGCGACCGAATCTGCCACTTTTATCAAGGTGAAAATCTTCAAGAGGTTTCGTTTCATTGCAAATTCCGCATTGCTTAGTACCGTCAAACGGCTTCAGTTTCGGAATATACTTCTTCTTAAAAAAGCTTTATTATACGAAGAAGTGCATACCTTACAGTAAGTTTGCCTTCCGGTCTTGTTCCTTGAGTTTTTAGAAAAGAAAGACTCATCTTTCTCTTGTGAACACCTATGGCAATACAGTATCATAGTCCGTCAAGTATAGCACACCCTGCGTCTACCGTGAAGTATTCATACTAAAACGAAATCGCTCCTCAATGGCAGCTTCATAGCTGATTCCGTAACGAAGGCAGTCCCCGAGATGAGTAAGTTTTTTACTATTCGGAATGACCTCACCCGGCTTTGGCTTTGCAATATCGAAAATTGTTGTTCCGGGCTTCCACATCATTTTTTCAAGGTCAAGCGCAAGCCATATTGTGTTTTTATTTTTCACAATGACAACCCCGAGGTTCCCTTGCGAGTCCTCTAGTTGACGGTTTGCGTCTGCGGAGCTGTCTATGTGAAGTGGGTTTCCAGGATTGATTCGAGTCGTACCCTTGAAACCGAGTCGTGCCATCTCTGCTCGCAAAGCGGCCCAGTCTGACACGCCAGTTTGTCTGGATTGTTGATTTCCAGCAGCGTCACCGTAGAGTATGATCTCGTTTCGCATTGCTATAGACGTAGCTTCCTTGCGATTCAACAATTCTTTAGGAGCGTCACTAATCAGCGCCGATTCAATACGAATGCAGTCGTGTATAAACATTACGACTTTTTGATAACCAGGAGCGTTAATACGTCTCCACTGGAAAAGAATAGAACACAAGGGGTCAAGGTTAAAATCGTGAGACCAACAAAGAGGCAGTTGTGGATCATATCTTAATCGCGGCAGGCCACGCTTCATTGCTTCCTTGTCGTCTATGCAATGCTTCTCACGATTAAAACGACGGAATACCTGCCCGCGACCTAAGTCGAGAAACTCACCCATTAACTCTGCGCGAGCGATGTCGGGGTCGTACGATTCTTCCATTGTCTGAATGTACTTGTCAGGCAAAAATGGATTGTCGTATGTCGTTGCGGTAAACAACTTAATTGGTATTTTGCTGCTTATTGGATCAGGTTCGTGAGTTTGTTCGTATAGCCAGTGTGAATGTGAATGCGGTGGGTTTGCTGTAATAAATATCTGTAATTTCATATCGGGGTAGACTTGACGTTGCAATGCAGTACCGCGTAGACGACCAATTACTTTGTCGTAAGATTCCTTTCCCCAGAACTGGCTTTCATCCAACCAGCATACCGCTATTTCGAGGGACTTCCAATTTATGTCTTGATCAACAGACCTGACACGTATCAATGTATTAAGTTTCGGGAACATTATAGTCTTATCGTAACGAACTCGATCAATATATTGGAATTGCGGATATTTCGGCAGCCAAACGTCATTAAGTCGCTCGAAAAACGTATGCAGCGTGCCGCTTTTTAATTGGTCATAAGTATTTGAAAATATGTAATGAGGTGCTTTTGGATACTTGGCAAGTGATGTGAGGATCTTGTCCGTAGCAACCATCGTCTTACCAGTTGCCAGGCCTCCTATAAAAGCAATTGGCGAATCTTCACAATGATAAAATTCGTCCTGTACGGGAAGATGTTCCAAAAGCACGGGCATGAAGTTTTCCTTTAAATCCCCTTGTCGATGTCCCTGTCAATAGAGTTCTCAGCAACAAAGAAAGCCACAGCTTTGCTGAAGCCTTCAATTGCTTCAATCGTCTCAAAACCAAGTGAGATTTCGCTTATGCTGCCCTTGTTGAAAAGGATGATCGGATGTCCATTGAGGTTGCAACTAGCCTGCTCGCACTGTACTATCCCTATATCCGCAGAGACGCACTCAATAAATGTACTTACCTCTCCCATACCACCCTCTGACTCAATTCCTTACAGCGCTCTCACTTCGACCCCTCACAACATCCTAACGGCAGGCCCACAGTATCCGCTCTCGCAGTCCTCGCTGATCCCTCGCCACGTCCACTATCGACCACCTCGCAGCACACACGGGTCACTCGCTCGCAGAATATGTCATGCAACCAGCAGCTTCTTGACCGTCTCGCTCGTCCCGCAGCGATTGTCCTTGCAACGACTTGATGCCGCCCTCACAGTACAGTTGAGTGGATCACCGTCTCACAGTGCTTCATTGCGCCTCGCAGTGGCCTTTCTTGCCCTCGCAACTCCGTGCCGATCGGATCGCAGTACGCTCGGCACGCTCCCGCACGCTATGCCCGCCGCTCGCAGCATTCGGTGATCGTCTCGCAGTTGCACCGGGCTCTCCTCGCAGTCGTAGATCCCGCCTCACAGTACACATTTCGTCCCGCAATACCATTCGCACCGCGCCCCGCAGCATTGCAATCCAGCCGCGTTCCGACACGCTACTCGTAGCTTGACCTACGCACAGGGCCTGATCGCGCAGAGACTTCACGACATTCGCCATCCAGCAGCGACATAGTATCCATGGGCCTCGCAGTGACCGCACACGGGCTCTCGCAATGGCGGATCGTATCCCCGCAGGTCAAAACGCAACCGAGTTCCTTACAGCGGATAGCGAACGAGGGCGTGATCCACGATTGGTACCAGCCTCGCAGACCTCAAGGACTGCTTACCTCCGGTACCCGGCGCGGATCTCATCGGACTTAAATCGCGACCGACTCTGTCCCATTACTAGGCGACCTCTCGCGAGGTCCTTGTCGGTTCATGGGGTGTAACACCCCTTCCGCACGCCGCGATCTCTCAGGGCCTGCTCGACCTGGGGCACCTTGCGGTGCCTCGCGTGCGGAGTTCAATTTTCAAAGAGCGCAGGCGTTACGCCTGGAGCCGAGGGGCGGATGAGAGTGTACCCGTCCGCCCCTCGGCGTTACTCCGCTTCACTCGTCGGATAACCCATTCCTCCCACACCTGAGAGATCGGTCGGACATTGAGGAAAACGGCCTATTTCACGTTACGTCCTAACCTTTAATAAGGAAACTGCTTATTAAAGGTTATCGAGGACCGACGACTACTCGCTTTTGCTTTGTAGCATTCACCGCCATTGGTTGTTGGGCTTCCCATAGAGCACGTCGCGCCTGACGCTCTGCTGCCGCCATCACCGTAGTGACATGGGCCTCGCAGACGAGCTTCTCGGTAGCGAAGACGCGCTCGCCACTCTCTAGCTCAATCGTCTCCATTTGACGGCCTACCACCCGAACCGGAACACCGTCCCATATCCTCGGCCATCGGTCAAGAAAGCGATTACTCGGCGCAACCAAGAAGCGTATGTGATTGCGGCCTTGCAACTTGGCCTCGTTGACCATCGGGATTAGGTCGTTCGGACTAGGAGCCTGGCGCATTCGGCCCTCCAGAGCATAGGTCGAAACTCTCTCACACAATTCTCACACAAAGAGATCGAACTGTGATACTATTCGTGGCGCGGCGCACACTCTTACTAGCGCCCGCTTACTTGGAGCACATACTTGCAACTTCCACGCTCGATTCTTGCGATGAGCGCTCTCTTCGCATTGACCACATTAGCGGCCAACGCGGCTCCGCTCAACCCGCAACCGCCAGGCCAGCAACACGCGCCTACACAGCAAAACCCGGTCCACTTCAACAATCCAAACCTAGGAGGAATGAACCAAGGATCTTCACAGTTCCACCCGGTTTCCTTGCCGGTGATGGCTCCTGGGGCCAATAGACATGAGCAACTTCCACCTGACGTATCAGATTTTCGGAAGGAGCCATCGCATCTTCCTAACGCTCCCGTAGGACCGAAGCCACCGGAGCCGATCCATCTTCCGCTCCCGGCACCGATCCACACAGCCGACCCGATTCGCAAGCCTGTTGACCCGATCCGAACACCAGAACCGACTCATTCACATGGTCCGGTTCGCGCACCAGAGCCAACGAAGACATTCGAGCCAATTCATCATCCAGAGCCGGTTCGCACCCCAGAACCGATCCATTCACATGGTCCAGTCCGCGCACCAGAACCACAAAAGACCCCGGACCACGGCGACCAGGGCAAAAACCATGGCGACCAAGGTAAGAATGCCGACAAGAACCAAGACCAGAACCAGGGAGACCACGACAAGAACTAAGGTCCAACCAGCCGTATCCAACCTCGAACGAGGAGAGAGGCCTGGAAGGGGCCTCTCTTTTTTTAGACTTCTGTCCTCAGTTGGCGACCATTCATGTCTCGAAGCCCACCTGGGCTCGGGACCATCGCTGCAAAGGATTCCACGTTAACTTCATCCTCTGGAGGCTCCATTTGCGGAGGCCTGTGGACCGCAACGGGCAAGTGGCGATTGTCAGAGACCTCGATCTCACCGGGGAACTCCCTAGCCAATCGCATTACCGTATCCAGGAACCCCGCCACTCCCTGACGAGCGCACTCGTGACCAAGGATCGCTGCGTCGAAGACGGGTGGGTTGGTCTCGTCGCCTTGGAATATCTCAACCGTGCGGGAAAGATACCCCTGCGCTCCAAGGATACGAGCAAAGGCTTGCGCCGCTACCGAAAGCGCTATGCAGACAGCCTTGTTTTCTGCATGGTCGGCGATGACGAGGCGGGAGTCGGTGACGACCACTTTCGCACTCAAAACAACACCTCGTCTATCTCATTAACGAGATACTTTGCAGGATCAAAAGAGTCTCGATGACGCTCGCATATCTCTTTGATTCGCTCAATTTGATTCATAAGGTTCCCGTAATCAACAAGGAAATAGTCAGCTTGAGTTCTCGCTTGTGCTGATTGGATTCGCAGACTCGTCTCTTCAGTTAAATTGCGACCATCTACTCCTATGAGGTCAGTCATTAACCGAGAACATACCAATCGTCAGCGTCCTTGTCTTCTTGAGATGGAACCCAACCGCCTTGAACATTCCCTTGAGGAGTTTGAAGGCTTAGATAACCAGGAGTACCAGGAAGGGCGGAGTTCTTCGGATCTCGGAAGGCGTATTGGCCTGTACTCCACGAGACACGAGCAACCTTATGCGCTGCTCTGACTTCGATGATGGCTGCTTCAAAGTTCATCTTCAACTCCTATGGATGTGGCAAAAGTTTTACACCGCTAGCAAGCAACATTTTAGCGACGTTGTAGTCCGTAATGACGGTCCCCTTACTAACATTTACGGTACCGAATCCCGTTTGGACGCTAGTCGATACATCGACCGAGTAATTTGTCCCTTGTGCGATAGTAGTGGCATACGTTGCCGGGTAAACAGTCGGAGTGCTCCCGCTCCCGCCACCGCTACCGCTACCGCTACCGCTACCGCCAGAAGAAGACGTAACTCCAGCAGCGACGAAAACCGCAGGGATGAGGAGCGATGCAATCTCTCCAGTGGCCGTGGTTTGCATGTGGATACCGTCTCCCGAGAACGTGGTATTCGAGAAACGATTATCGGTAGCAAGGTCTATAATGAACGTATTCGTATCACCACTTGCCGCGATAAAAGCATTTATTCCAGCGATCTTCGCGGCCCTCACGTAGCCACCGAATGGGATTACTCCGATGAGCGTTGCCAATGGAGCCGCCGCCCTAACGGCGGTGTAGAACCCTTGAACCGCCGTAGTGACCGTGCCGCTTGCAACGCTCTGTAAGCCGTCATTGGTACCGTGCATATCAAGGATTAAGGTTGGCATAACCTTGAATTGACCGCTAGACAGGCGTGAGGTTGCAGACGAAACCTTATCCCAAGCACTATTTGAATCGTTTCCAGGTGTAAATAGCGGTGGAACACTGCTCGTACCAGCAATCGTGTATCCCTGACCGGAACATGCACTTATTGAATATTCATACCCGACAGACTTCAATGCCTGCCCTAAATAGGACGAGTACTCGTACTGGTTTCCGTCAACTTCTGGACTATTGGAAAACGCACGAATGCCTTCTGAAATAGAATCGCCGTAGAGCAACATTCTCTTTGTTCCGGTAACGACGGCAGAAGGATTACCAGCAGCGCCTCCGCCAGTAAGCTGAATGCCCTTCAACCCAATGTAACCAGTACTCGCCCATCGTCCTGCGTCACCAGCGGGAAAGGTTGAAACATAGACAGTAAAGATGTGAGGCCCTGTATCTGGTAGAGCAATTCCTGATATGTTGCCACCTGAAGGAATCTGTACCGTATTCAGGATTGATCCATTGTCTATTTGCCAATTGATAGAGCCAAGAGTCTGGGTTCCATCAACGAGAATGTTTACCCCCGTCGCTCCGGTTACGTAAAACCGTGCATACGCACCAGCCCAAGACGATTGAACACTCGTTACTCCTGCCGATCCTTGCTCCCAATTGTTCCCAGAGAGAACGCATGAAGCATCGTTCATATAGAGAAGTGCTGGAGCCGTAGCAATCGTTTCAGACTGCGATCCATTCCCCGTCATCCCGCCGTTACCGCCGGTGTACGTCCACGTAACCGTTGGCGTACCGGAGACCTGCGGTGTATATGTGAATCCTACTGAAGTTCCACCAGAAGGAATCGTCACGGGATTCGGAGAGAATGTACCGCTTGCACCGTCTGAGAGCGTAACCGCAAGCGTCGTCGTTAGGGTACTACCTCCAACGAGAGCAAGTGATCCACTCAACGGAGATAATGCCTGACCACTGTTCGGAAGGGTTATCGTGTATCCGGTAGAGGAGGCATTGTTTACGTCGGTAAACGTCTGGATATTCGAGAAGGTGCTTATTGTGCCGGTTCCGTTTATCGCCAACCCTGCGTAACCATTAGTGTTTTGGAGCCATGACGTTGTATCGGTGACCGTCGCAGTATTGATAACCGTAACGCCGTCTGAGGCGAACATAGTGGCCGTCAACGTCGTTGTCGTTGAGTTTGTTTGGACAGCGCTAAACTGACAGACGTAAGTGGTACCGCTCACTAACGCGGTCCCAAATGTTCCGGTCACTGTGCCATTAGGAGCGTAAACCGATGTTCCACTTACGTAATTAAACGTAAATGTTCCAGCAGCATTAAACGTCACCATGTAGCCAAGTGTATTTGCTACACCAATAGTTTTCGCACGAGCAAGTAACTGTAAAGTATCAGTGCCCTGCCAAAGTATCGTGGTTTTTATCTGGCTATCGACAATAAAGCTGCCAGCCGTAGAACTATTAAAAAGACCGTTGCGAGCCCACGGGGTATTGTTTGTCGAGACCTGCTGAATCGTATTATTGGCGTTTATTGACCAGCTATTTCCGTTTGGATCGTTAAATCCAGGAATGCTACCAGGAGCGGCACTGGCCGCAACAGCAGCACTCCCTGATGGAGTATAGTTTACAACGCTGAACCAAGTCATATTACTACCCTTTATCGGTGAGTTTTGCTATTACGCTACATCTTCTTCGATCTTGCGACCGCGTTCGTTTACCTTGATCTCAACCGTCTCTAAGCGACGTTGCTCAATGACGATTGCCTGATCAATGTCAAAGCCCTTACCAGTGCTGACCTGGCCTGCGCGTAACCCGGCAATCTCGCGGCTTGAAGCAACCGCCCGAGTGACGCCGCTGATCACGGCGTTAAATACGTCGGCAACGCTCTGCTTCTCTCCAGGGATGAGGCGGTTTGCCAAGAGGTCATCCATCATCTTCCCTGCACACTTGAGCATCTTCTGGGCGATCCCGCCATGCTCTAGTAGGCAGTCAGCAATCAAGTCAGCCTGTGCCTTGACCGCTTCTGAATGGTTTTCTTGAATCTCTGTAACGGCCTGGCGCGTCGTCATGTCGATGACTTCAGCGTAAGCGCGTGCCGTGGCTCGCTCCACTGCCGTCTTTGTCTGGTGACCAGTCAATTCGACGTTTGGGTTAGCAATCCAACCGTAATGCTTTATCCAGTAGTGGATAGTCGCGCGACGAATTTCCATCTCGCGGGAAATGGACGCAATGCTCTCGCCATTCTCATACCGACGCTTGGCCTCTTGTCGCTTCTCCATCCCAGGACCAGTAGAAGCAGCGAAACCGGCAGGGATGGGAGGGCGCTCGGCAGGCTTCCGCTTTTTTCTCTCCTTGTCGCTCGGTTCCATGATAAAAGTCTCCTGAATAAAAAAATCCGGGCGGGAGTCGGATTTGAACCGACGACCTTCAGTTTATGAGACTGACGAGCTAAACCAGACCGCTCCATCCCGCGCACGAGATCATTACAAACGACGAGCCAAGTACCGAGTCACCGATTCAAGCATGTCCCGAGCAACAGACCTCGACATAAATACGCCCGCTGTGCGTTGATCGCTATGCTCAAAACCTTCCATAGCAGCGGTGACCATCTCTTCTGAAACGCCCAGAAGGTTCTTCGAGTAGTTCGAGTTCTGTCGAAGCTCTTTCTCGAAAGCCTC
>Ga0302325_10005558_pt1 | contig 28606 bp, 29 predicted proteins | sample Palsa_T0_2_FD_201948 | JGI IMG/M metagenome (GOLD analysis project Ga0302325, IMG submission 201948) | Peat permafrost microbial communities from Stordalen Mire near Abisko, Sweden - Palsa_T0_2 | ecosystem: Environmental > Terrestrial > Soil > Palsa > Peat permafrost | place: Sweden: Abisko...
CGTTTCGGCGAACAGCTCTGCGCCGCCGACGTGGAGATTGCACCCGATGGGTCGGTGAACGGAGGCTGGAAACAGCGCCTGGGAGTCAACCCGGCGGTGATGTTGGCAAATTCCGGCGTCGCGGGAGCGGTGGCCGCCCTGGATGCCGCGGATCTGGCCGGCATCAGCCTGACCGCCCGCGCCGCTTAACCAAGAATCTGTTCCACCATAACTGCCGTTTCGAATAACCGCACCGGGACAGTATCGCCGCCGGAATAAATCTTCGATCCGCCAAGATCCGTGACCTGTACGGTGCGCTTTTCGGCGTCGACCACCCAGAATTCTGCCGTGCCGGCCGATAGCGCCACGATTCGCTGGCGGTTCACCTTGGCCGGAGTGTTCGACGGTGAAAGCACCTCAACAATCAGTGGAGGCGCATAGACCGGATACTCATCCGCGGGAAGCGCATCCCAATCGGCTTGCGGAATATAAGCGACATCCGCGAACCAATATTGCAGATTGGGAACCGGGCGATATGGAAATTCGATGGTCACCACCCCGCGGTTCCCGGCGACGGCCTCGAGCAGCCGTTCGATCCGTTTCTGCAGCTTGATATGCAGCGGTCTGGCAGACGGCACTACCACCACCTCGCCATCTTGCAGTTCATAATGCCGGCCGGTTTCAGGACGTTCCGGCAGCCGCAGAAACTCTTCCCATGTGACCAGCGACTGCGCCAGGCTGCTCATGAACGCTCCCGTTCTATGTTAGCTGCAATTATCGGGCGGCGGCGCGATAATTGGTTTGGTGAACACTAATTCGATCCGCACCAGCATCGACCTTCCCCGCGCTTTGCACCGGCGCCTTCACGAAGTAGCCGCGCGAAAAGGCTGCTCGGCGCGTCAATTGATCTTGCACAGCATCGAACGGGTAGTGGAAGAGTCGGCACCGCAACGCCCGCAGCGGCGTCTTCCCTGCTGTAAACGTGTGGCTGGCGTTGCTGCTCGAAGATCGCATCCACCGCGCCTTAGTCCGGCAATGGTGGGATTCAGCCCAGTCTGGTATATATTTTCTGCGCTTGACCCAGGTTAGCGTAGTCACTACTGTTCACTTAGTTGTGGGGCAGCGCCCCGCGCTGCGGCGGCGTCCCACGCCGCTCGGGCGGAAGCGGCGTTTGCGGAATGCGACGGAGGCGCCGTAATCACACTCGATCAAGGGCTGGAGAACTGACGACAGTGCTAAAGTCGGAAAAGGGCATAGCCATGGCCATCACATCGCTGGTGAGCGTCGAAGAATATCTGCATTTCGACCTTCGAGCACGACGCCGAGTACGTGGAAGGGAGGATCGTCCCCCGTCCCATGCCGCAGAAACCGCATAGCAAGATGCAGAGCTATCTGGTCCGCACCCTCTACGAGGCGGCGCACCCTCTTGGCTATGAAGTCTGGACCGAGCAGCGCGTGCGCACGCAGCAGAACCCGGCCCGCTATCGCTACCGGATCTTTGTCTGACCCAGGGTGAGCCCGCTGAAAGTGTTTTCACAGATCCCCCTTACCTCTGCGTGGAGATTCTATCTCCCGACGACACCGCCGTCGACCTACGGGCCGAGGTGCATGAATATCTGGCTTTTGGGGTGGCCTACGTCTGGATCAACGTCTGGATCATGGACCCCAGCAACGGCACAGGTGAAATCCATACGCCGGCCGGGATCGAGCGCGTACAAAACGGCAGATTTCACGCCGGTGAGGTCGCGATTCAGGTTGGCAGGTAATTCTGGTCGATTCTGACTACCCCCGACGCGGCGATACCTCCACCGTCTGCCCCTCCGTCACCCCAGCCCCCACATGCTGCCCCACAAACTCTGCCAGCTCCGCGATCGACAAATCCCGCTGCTGCTGCCCGATCTCCGCCAGCAGCTCCGCAAACGGCATGGTGATCCGGTAGTGCTCCTGAATTGCCGTGCACAGCACCACGGCGTCCAGCGACTCCATGCCCAGCCCCGTAAACAGCAGCGATTCCGGACCCACCGGGTCGGCATAGTCCCAATCCTGGCAAAGCCCCTGCACGGTGGTCAGAACGTAAGCGAGAATTTCCGGTTGTGTAGGCTTCATTTCAGGCTCCCGAATAGCACCTGCGCGCGCGGCGTGCCCGCAGGCAAAGCGATCTCCCTCCACGGCCCTTCGCCCATGGCCACCACCGGGTCGGATTGCGGGCCGGCTTCGATTTCGCGCAGCGCGGCCTGCGCGCCTCTATCCAGCGGAATCATCTGGATCCCACGCGCCAAAAACTGTTGCCGCACTTCTTCCGAGACCATGCCGCTCGATCCCCACGGCCCCCAGTTCATGGCCACCACCCGTGCCGGCCACTGCCCCGAAAGAATCACCGACAGTCCGTTCATGATCCCATTGGCCGCCGCATAATCCGCCTGCCCGCGATTGCCGAACGCCGCCGTCACAGACGACATCAACAGCAGGCATTGCAGACTCTCCGGGCGCAGCTTACGGCTGAGCACATACACCGAATCCGCCTTGGTGTGCACCACGCGGTCGAACGACTCCGGCGTCTTGTCGCGGATCAGCTTGTCTTCGATAATGCCGGCGCCGTGAATCACCACGTCCAGCCGGCCATGCTCACCGTAGATGCGGTCGATCAACGAGCCGAACGCCTCTTCGTTGCGCACGTCCACCGAATGGTACTCCACCTTGGCGCCCATCTTGCGCAGGCCTTCGATGCTTTGCACGATCTCGCGATCTTTCATCAAGCGCTGCAAAGCCGCCTCCACCGCCGCCGGTTTCACGGTAGTGGAAGAAGCCCGCAGCCGCGCCGTCAGCGCCGCTTTCAGCTTGGGAATCTCGGCGATGCCCGCCGTATCTGCCGGCTCGGGACCCGATGGCAGCGGCGAAGCGCCCGCCAGAATCAGCGTGGGCCGATACTTCTCCGCAAGCTGCCGCGCGATCTCGGCGGTCACACCGCGCGCCCCGCCGGTAACCAGGAAAACCCAATCGCGCTGGATCTGCCGTGCCGCAGCGCCATCCACCGGCGCGATCTGCGGCACCACCGTCAAGCGGCGATCACCCGGCAAGCCCACCTGCAGCGTTTCATCCGGCGAAGTCAGCTCATCGATGAGCTTCTGCCGCAGGATCGGGTTCGGATCGGTGGGGTCCAGGTCCACCACTTTGCACAGCACGCCGTTGAATTCCATGGCCAGCGTCTTGGTGAAATCGGCCACCGCGAAATGCGTGGGCGAGAACGGTCCATTGGGCTGCAGCCCGAACGCTCCGCCGCGCGCCGTGATGGCGGCAAACAGCGCGCCGCCGGCCCGGCCGGTCTGCTTCAGATCGTTTTCCGCAGCGCGCGCCAGCGCGTACAGGCTGCGCACGTCCAGGCGCACCAGGTCGCGCCACTCGGCGAAGCTCGACTGCATCGCCGGCTGCCCGCTGCGCAGAGGCAGCAGATGAATAATGGCGCCGATGGCGCCGAACTGCTGCCGGATGGTGGCCACCAGCGTTTCCACATGCGCCGGATCGGCCAGGTCCGTAGTGAACACATCGCCCGCGCTAATGGTCGCGTCGGGACTGTGGCGCAGCAGCAGGGCGCGCTCGCCGTTGCGCTTCAGTTCATCGGCCAGCGCGGATGCGAGGCCGGTTTCGTCGTCGGTAATCAGGCAGACGCGCCCTGAAAAATATTGCGGCTTGGCCTGGCTGCGCGGTTTGTCGGCGGTGGTCAGAATGAAGCGCGGCACGTCCGCGGCCGGCGTCGCACCTCCACCCAATGCCGCCGCGATGCGATCCGCAATCTCGCGCAGCGTGCGCGCGCTGGTGAGCTTCTCCATCGCGCCTTGCACCAGCGCCTGTTCCGCTGGCGACGAGAGTTTCTGCCACTCGGTCAGGATTTCCACGCGCTTGATGGAGTCGATACCCAGGTCGGATTCGATGCCCGCATCCAGATCGAGCATGTCGGGTTCGTAGCCGGTGCGTTCGCTGGCGATTTTCACTAACTCGGCCACATAGTTGCGTCCGCCGCCGATGGGTGTAGGTGGCGGAGGCGCGGATACGGCCGGCGCGGCGCTCACCGTGACAGCCGCACCGGAAATCAGCTCGGCGATTTCTCGCAGTGTACGGGCACTGGTCAGCTTTGCCATGATGCCCTGCACGGCCTGCTGTTGTTCCGGCGTGCCCAGCTTCTGCAGCGCCGTCAGAATTTCCACGCGCTTGATGGAGTCGATGCCCAGATCCGATTCGATGCCTGCATCCAGATCGAGCATCTCTGGTGGATAGCCTGTACGTTCAGCAGCCACGGCGCGCAGTTCGGTGATGAAATCGCGTCCAGTGGGTACTGGCGCCGCCGGTGCTGGTGCGGGCGCTGGCGCGGAGCCTCCAATCAGTTCCGCAATCTCGCGCAGCGTGCGGGCGCTGGTCAGCTTCGCCATGATGCCCTGCACGGCCTGCTGCTGCTCCGGCGTGCCCAGCTTTTGCAGCGCGGTCAGGATTTCCACGCGCTTGATGGAATCGATGCCCAAATCCGATTCGATGCCTGCATCCAGATCCAGCATCTCCGGCGGATAGCCTGTCCGTTCGGCGGCCACCGCGCGCAGTTCCGTGATGAAATCGCGCCCGGCGGTGGGCGGCGCGGCGGGTGCTGGTGCAGGTATCGGCGCAGGCGCCGAGCCCCCGATCAACTCGGCGATCTCGCGCAGGGTACGGGCACTGGTCAGCTTCGCCATGATGCTCTGCACCGACTGTTGTTGCTCCGGCGTGCCGAGCTTCTGCAGCGCGGTCAGAATTTCCACGCGCTTGATGGAGTCAATCCCCAGATCCGATTCGATGCCCGCATCCAGATCGAGCATCTCCGGCGGGTAACCCGTCCGCTCGGCCGCGACGCGGCGCAATTCCTCGATGAAGCTGCCTTTGGCGGGCTGCGCAGGCGCTGGGGGCGGCGGTGGCGGCAGGGCAACCGCGACAACCGGCGGCGGTGCGGGCAGCGTGGGTTTCTCAATAACCGGCAACGGCACGCTCACCGGCACACCTGCCGGCGCGCCTTGCAGGTACGCCGTCATGATGGTCGTCTGCGCCTGCAACACCTGCTTCATGAGCTGCTGGAATTGCAGCATCACAGCGTCATTGCCGGCGCTGGAGACAACTACAGGCGCGGGCACAGGGGCAGGCGGCGGAGCAGCCATCACCGGAGGCGGTGCGACCGGCAGCGCCGACCGCAACACAAGATCCAGAGGCTTCACCACCTGCGGCGGCTTGCTGCGCGGGAAAGCCCGCAGGCCATTCACCATCCAACCGCTATCGCGTACCACCGGTTCAGCAGGCAAAACCCTGCCGCGAAGCAGTTGCGCGGCATCCACCGCGACGCCCTCCGCCGCCAACTGCGCCAGCGCATTCAGCAACTGCACCAACGGATTCTTATCGCTATCGATCTGAATGAAGCGCGCATCCTTACCATCCAGGATCTGCCGCGCCAGCCCGGTAAGCACGCCCTTGGGACCGACTTCCACGAACACCCGCGCGCCCTGTTCGTACATGGCGCGAATCTCGTCCACGAACTTCACCGGCCGCACCAAATGGCTGGCCAGCAGGGCCGCAATCTCTTTGGGATCTTCCGGATATTGTGCGCCCAGCGTGTTCGAAAAAACCGCCGCGGTAGGTTTGGCGAAAGTCTGCCGCGCCAGCACCTCGGCGAAACGTTCGCGCGCCGGTTCCATCAGCGGCGAGTGAAACGCGCACGCCACTGGGATCAATCGCGCCGCGAGGCCGGCCGCCTCCAGCTTTCCCAGTGCCGCGCGCACCGCCGCATTCGCGCCCGATATCACCGTCTGCCGCGGGCTGTTGTGATTGGCCAGCGTGATGCCTTCCATGCCGTCCAACGCCTTGGTGATAGCATCCGCATCGGCGGAAACCGCGGCCATGGTGCCGGCTTCGTCGTGGGTCGTATCCTTGATCGCACGCCCGCGCGCTTCCGAAAGGTCGAACAGCGCGCTATCGGAAATCACGCCCGCGGCGGCCAGCGCTACGTATTCGCCATAGCTGTGACCCGCGGTCATATCGGCATGCACGCCCAGCCGCTCCAGCGTACGGCACAGGCCGATCTCTACTACGCCCAGCGCGGGCTGCGCCACCAGGGTATCGGTCAGTTCCAGGTTTTGCTGTTTTTCCTGCTCGGGGGTGAATGCCGGGGGCGGATAGATGTAGGCGGAGAGTTTTTTGGGGAGGCGTCCGGCTAGCGCTTGCTCGGCTTGTTCCAGGCTGGCTCGGATTTCGGGGAAGGTGAGCGCCAGGTCGCGTAACATGTGAGGCTTCTGCGAGCCTTGCCCGGGAAACAAGAAAGCCAGTTTGCCTCGCTTCGGACCGTAGGCCAGGTAGATGCCTTGTGGGTCGTTTAGCGGTTGTTTGGATTCCAGGGCGGATTTGGCTTTGGCTAGTTTGGATTGGAGGTCTTCAGGGGAAGTCGCTACTATGGCCAATCTAGTTTGCGACGGCTGAGAGCCGTCGCGGCAGGCAAGATTGCCTGCGCCACGTCCCAGATCCGAGGCGGTGGGGTCGTTCCAGAGGTACAATTCCGCGGGCCACTTCTCGGTCTGCGCCACATCCGCCGGATCCGTCAAGTCGCCTTGAAACTCCTCCAGCACGGCATGGAAGTTCGTCCCGCCGAAGCCGAACGCGCTCACGCCGCCGCGCCGAGGCGTAGCCGCCGGCGGAATCCATGGCAGCGTTTCCGTATTCACAAAAATCGGAGTCCCCGCTTCCAGCAATTTCGGATTGGGCTTCTCCACGTGCAGCGTGGCCGGCAGCGTCTTGTGGTACAGCGCCAGCGCCACTTTCATGAGCCCGGTAATTCCCGCGGCGGACTTGGTATGTCCTACCATGGATTTCACCGACCCGATTGCGCAACTCGCCGGTGTGGCGCCATCCGCCCGTAACACGCGCGCCACCGCATCCAATTCGCTGGCATCGCCCAACGACGTGCCGGTGCCGTGCGCCTCGATCAGACCTACCGTCGCCGGACGAATCCCCGCCTGCGCGTAGGCCCGCTGCAGCGCCAGGATCTGCCCTTCCAGGCGCGGCGCGGTCATGCTCTTGCCTTTGCCGTCGCTCGAGCCGGCCACGCCCTTGATCACCGCGTAGATGCGGTCGCCATCCCGCTCGGCGTCTTCCAGCCGCTTCAGTACCATCATGCTGATGCCTTCGCTGATGGCGATCCCATCCGCCGATTCATCGAACGTACGGCAGCGGCCTCGCCCCGAAAGCGCCTGCGCTTTGGCAAAGCACATGAAGCCGAAGGGGCTCTGCGCTGTGTCCACGCCGCCCACAATGGCCATATCGCTCGAATGGTCGGCCAGTTCGCGCGCCGCCAGGTACACGGCCGCCAGCGACGAGGCGCAGGCCGCATCCACGCTGAAATTCACGCCGCCCAAATCGAACCGGTTGGCCACCCGCCCCGCCGCCACGTTCAGCAGCAACCCCGCGAAGGAATCTTCGGTCCACTCCGGCAGCTCCTGCAGCAACTCCGCCGGCGGCTTGCTGATGAACTGCTGCAGCATGGAGCGCACCCCATACTGCAAGCCCACGTCGCCCAGCCCACCGCTTAAACCCAGGATCACCGAAGTCTTTTGCCGCGGAAATTCCCGGTCGTGATATCCGGCGTCGTGCAGCGCCTGATCCACCGTCACCAGCGCCAGCAACTGCAGCGGATCGATGGACGGCAGCGCATTGGGCGGGATGCCATAGCGCATGGGATCGAAGGGCACCGGATCCAAAAAGCCGCCCCAGCGCGAATGCATCTTGTCTTTCGCTTTGCGGTCGGGATCGTAATACAGGTCGATGTTGAAGCGCTCCTTGGGAATGTCGCCGATGGCATCCACCTTGTTCAGGATGTTGGCCCAAAAGGCGCGCACGTTGGGCGCTTTGGGAAGCAGGCAACCCATGCCTACGATGGCCACATCGAAAGGCTTGGGCGGCGGCAACATTTCCACGCGCGGTGGATCGAAAGGCACCGCCAGCTCGCCGATCAACCGGGCGCCTTCATCCGCCACGGCGGCATCCGCCAGCACGCCGATGCGCACGCCCTTTTCCGCCAGCGGCGCCGCCAGCACGGCAGCCATCGCGGCGCCACGTCCATCGGAGATACCGGAAAAAACAACCGGCTGCGATTCGTCCACGCCGGGATCGCTTAAGCCTTCGACAACGCGGGCGCCTTCACCAGCGCTCGACAGAGGTTCCAGCCGCGCATGCTTCTTCGCCAGTTCCACCTGCCCGCGGATGGAATCGCGCAGCCCGCGCACGATACCGGGTACCGTGCGATACCGCTGCGCCAGAGCCTTCCACGAGACATCCGCCGCATCCAGGACCACGCCCGCCGCGCCGCCCGCATACCAGACCGCCGCCGGGATGGTACCCGCGCCCCACAAGGGTACGGAGGCACTCACCGGCACGCACGAAACCACGCCGTCGAACCCCAGATCGCCAGCCATCGCCGCCTCTTCCGGCGTCGAAACCTCCAGCAGCACCCGGCGCGATTGCGCGCGCGCCTGCTTCAGCAGTTCCTTGGTCCGCTTGCGGCCCGCCGCCGCAACAATCGCGCACTCGGTTTCCGGCGCAAGCCCGCCGGCCTCCCACCTGACGCCAAACAGGCCAGGAGCAGACGACGCCCCCGACTGCCGGAGGCGCTCCGGTGCGTTCAAAATAAGGAAATCAAATTGTTCCGGCATTGTTTCCGCTTCCCGCTAAACTACCTTGTGACGGAATATGTGCAGATTTTCAGCCCGGCTTCGCCGTGGAAGGGGGTGGCCACCGAACACCCTCGGCACCAGGTATCTAACGATTATAAGCTGTTCGGCCAATGATGCCAATTAGTCTTTGTACTGCCGGCTAATCAATCGACCGCGCGTCGAAAGCGAATCGCCGTTCCTTAACCAGGCGCAATCGCCGCGCATCGGTATGTTGCGGATTAATTACAAAATTGGATTCTTCCGGCAGAATTGCAGACGGCACCGCCAACAGGCACGTTGACCCGCCCTGCCGCCAGCGTGCGCCGATGCGGCGTGTAGCGTTCTCATCCCCGATCCAATCCGCCGGAAGCCCGCCGTACTCCGCGACGTTGGATTCCGCAACCGGTCCGGCAAAATCGAACTGGGCCAGCCGGACTGTCGTCGGGCAACAAATCGGGATCGGTATGCGCCAACCGTTCCAGTACCGTAATAGCCGCCGACCCTCCGAAATACACCACCAGATCGCCCCGCGAATGCCAGCGGCCATCCGCAAACGTGCCGCCGATGCCATCCAGACCCGGTCCGTGTGGGGCCCGGTACAACCTCCATAACGACGGCATCAGTAGACGAAGCCGTACTGGATCTGGCGCAATTCAGCTCTTTGGCCAGCGCCCGGCTGGGCCGTTTCAGCCATTGCGCGGCCTTCTCGCCGCTGCCGAGAACCTCCGTCGCGAGCGTATAGATGCGGTCGATCCGCGACAGACGATCCGAAGCGGCCGGGCTGAGCCGCGCCGCGTGCATCTGCTTGCGCTGCATGGTGCGCTCGGAAACGCCGATGGCGCTACTACGCGCCCCGCTGAAGTTTGCACATTCTGCGACCCCGACGTGGCGCACGCACTCGTGCGTGCCGCGCCCCGCGATGGCAAGAGTGCCATCGCGGCAGGCAGGGTGCCTGCGCCACGTCGATGTGACAATCGAGCTTAAAAGGCCAACGTCCAGAGCCGGCCTACGGCGAACGAGCGGCTGCTAGCGACGCACTTCAAAGAGTGTCTCCGTTGCCGTTTGCACTCCGTTCTGTTTCACGGTAACGGCCAGCTCATACTGGCCCGCTTCGAGTTGCGCGAGCGGAAGTGCTGCGCTGTAGCGATACGCGCCGTTCTCATCGGGATCGGGAGCCGTCAGGCGATTAGCCGTTAATACCCTCCCATCGCGCGACACAGCGATCTGCGCTTCCGGTTTGTCGCTGGCAGCGATGGGCGGATACACGACGAAGTAGAAGACCGCGGAATCGGTGCGCGCCAGAATCGGCTCCAATTCCGGCGTAATCTCGCCCTGCGGGCTAGTCAACGGATTGCGGGGGTCGGGCGTCTGGCTTGCCTTCACACTGCGCACCCATACAATATCGCTGACTCTCAGCGAGCCGGTTCCCGAGGCGGGTACCATAAGAACCGACTTCTTGACGCTCGCCTGGTCGGCCTCGCGGTCGATCACGGCCGTCTGCAGTTGATAACGGCCCGGCGCTAGTTGCAGGGGAAGAGTAAGAGTGACTTTGCCTTGTGCGAAGTTGGCTTGCTTATCGATAGGTGCTCGGTACGGAAGATCGTTCGAAACTTTCGCCACGATCTGGCCGCGATCGTCCTTCACCAGCCCCAGCACCGACAGGTGTATCTCGAAAGATTGACCGGCGCCATCCTCATTAAAGTGCAACGAACTGGCGGGAACGGCGAAGACTATGCGGCAGTCGACGCCGCCGGGATCTTCGCCGAATCGCAGCACGGCCGCGGTATAGGGGAATGCGCGCGGGGCCGGCTCCATGTTCATGGCGTTTAAAGCGCCCAGTTCGTAGGGCGCAATAGTCGCGCCGTTCACCAGCGGTACAGCGTAGTAACCCGTGCGGCTCTGTACTTTCAGTCCAGGGATGGCGAGTTTCACTTCCAGCTTGCGAAAATGCCCATCGAAGTTATCCGAAATGGGCGCGTAGGTGACCTCATAATGGGACCGGACGTCTTCCATGACGCGCTGCAAAGCTGCGCGCAGATCGTTGCTGTTATCCATCGCGAAGCCGCCCGTGCCCGCCGCCAGGCGGCGCGCGTTGGCCTGCAGATCGGTCTGATACACCGCCGGACCGCCGGGGACAGGGCGAAAGTCCGGACCGTTACCCTGTTCGGCATCGTCTATGGCCACGCTGGTGGCTTGCGAAAGACGCAGATTGGAGATGGCGGTCAGCCCGCGCGTATCCACGGTATAGAAGCTCACGTTGGCGCGGTTCGCTTCGGCGATTACCGATTCCAAAAGCTCGGGTTGACCCGGTGGAATCACCAGACCTTCGGAGAACAGCAGAATGGTCTTGCGGCCGGGCAGGCGGGCTTGTTCGCGAATCAAAGTACGCAGCGCATCGATGGAGCGCGTTCCCTCCTGGCGGAAGAGGGTTTTGAGGATAAGCTGCTGCATCGCCGCGCCAGCGGTGCCATCGGCCCTTCGGGTTCCCACTTCGGCAATCGCTAGCGCGCCATCGTTTTGCGGGCCGCGCTCCTCGGCCGACCCTGGCGCCACGGGTTGAAACTCCGCCGCTGCCGCACCATAAGCCTGCAGGCTGTCGATTTGCTCGATGATTTTCAGGTTTTCTTCGGCGAATTGCCGATACGCGCCGGTGCCCGCGTGGTCCACGGCCTTTTGCAGAAGCGCGAGGTCCGTGGTGTACGGCTGCTGCACGCTGAGCCGATAGCGGAGCGAATACACGGCGATCCAGGTATTCGGTCCCGTTTCCGCCGTGAGGAATTCGCGTGCCCGTTCGACGGCCGCGCGCCGGCTCAACGGGCTCATCGCCTCAAATACAAGAGTAACCAGATTGATCTGCCGTAATGGATCGGAGGAGCTTGGGTTTAAAGCGTTGGACCCGGCCACGCGGCTCGCCGGGACATCCGCCGGGGTGCGCCCGTCCCGAAAGGCAAAGCTGCGGAGCTTCTGCGGTACACCATCTTCGAAGATCTGCACGTCTTCGGGCCGAAGGTCCTTTACTAACTTCTGGTGCTTGTCGCGAACAATGAAGTCGAGTAAGACTTCCTGGGTTCCTCCGTGCAGAACAAAGCCGGGCTGTTGGGCTTCCAAAGCAGTGGCCAGTAAGATGAATAAAACCGGGAGAATAACTTTCACAGCGCATCCTAATTGTAGGCCAACCGGAGTCGAATCTGCCCGCTGCCGCCTGGCAGGTGGGGCAGGCCCTTGGCCTGCGCGGGTCCCTTGGACCCGCTTCTTGGTCTGAAATCGAGCCCTTGCGGAGAGAAGATGCGGCCTGGGAGGCCGCCGCAGGCCAAGGGCCTGCCCCACTATTTGTGCAGACCCATCCACAACTCGAAATTAAGTGCGCCTTCTTGCGATAATAGCGCAAGAGGAAACAATCGCCGTGTCGACAGCAACTGTCGTACCTCTCAGTGAATATCTGGCGGCCAGCTACCGTCCCGACCGCGAATATCTGGATGGCGAGTTGTTGGAGCGAAACGTGGGCGAATGGGATCATTGCCGTTTGCAGATGCTGCTGAGCCGGTATCTCTCCAATCGCGAGAAGCAATGGGGGATCATCGTGGTACCGGAACAGCGTGTGCAAGTCAAAGCGACCCGTTACCGGGTGCCGGACATCTCGGTTGTAACTGGTCCAGCCCCCGCTGGCCCGATCCTCGAAGAACCTCCTTTCTTGTGCATTGAAATCCTGTCTCGCAACGACCGCATGGCGGAGATGCTGGAGCGCATCGACGACTACCTCGGCTTTGGGGTCCGCTACGTTTGGCTGATTCATCCGCGCACGCGGCGCGCGTTTGTGTACACGCCGGAACGTGTAATGGAGGCGAAAGACGGCATTCTGCGTACAGAGGGCCCGGACGTCTGCGTACCTCTGGCTGAACTGGAATAGAGCGGCAGACTGTAACCGCGCGGGAACTGGGTGTTTCGCGGGCACGCCGATATCACCTGGACGCTACTCCCATCGGTGGGACGGGGTCCCTACGTAGCAAAATCGCGTGAGACGTACGAAGCGGCTCTCTTTAAGATTTTCCGCCGGGAGGCTTACGGATATCTGGCGGCTACGCCGGCGGACGATTGGGAATGGCTGGCATCGGCTCAGCATCATGGTTTGCCGACACGTTTGCTTGACTGGACGCACAATCCGTGGCGGCGCTCTATTTCGCGGTGGGGCCAGACGCGAATGCCGATGGACAAATCTTTGCGCTGCGAGCCCTTGTATCGGAAAGCGAGCAGCGGCCGGCATCGCCGTTCGGCTGCGACTCACCCGTGAAGTACTATCCAAATATCGTGACGCCGCGAATACGGGCGCAAGAAGGGTTGTTCATCGCATGCGCCAAACTGGAGACGCCTCTGGACCGGACGCTCCGGAACAATTGGCGAATAGAAGGTTTCAAAGTGCCGAAGGTAAGCGAGCCGCGTCTACGATACCAGTTGTTTCGGATGGGCATCCACGCGTCTTCGCTATTTCCCGATGTTGACGGCTTGGTGGAGCGGATTAAGTGGCAGCTTGGCGTCGCATCGCCCTTTCAGGCCGCGGAGAAGATGGCTGCGAAGGCGGGGGCGAGAACTTAGTCCTTCGCCACCACCCGTCCATCCCGCACCAGCACGAACGGAATCCCGCACCGCTCCGCGAGCAACCGGTCGCGTTCCCCATCGCCAATAAATAGGGATGCCACCAGATCGATGTCCCACTTGCGTTGCGCCGCCATCACCATCCCCGGCAGCGGCTTGCGGCAATCGCAGGCGCCCTCCGCATGCGGGCAATAGAAAATATCGTCGAGGATTGCTCCTTGGGCCGCCAGTTCCGCGCGCATGCGTTCATGCAGCGCCGCCAGATCGGCCTCCGTCATCCGCCCCAGCGCAATGCCGCGCTGGTTGGTGATCACGATCGCCAGATATCCGGCGGCTTTGAACAAACGGATCCAGGAAATGACTTCCGGCAGCAGCCGGAACTCATCCCAGCACCGGACGTATTCGCCCTTGGGCGGCGCGGCGTTGATTACGCCGTCGCGATCCAGGAACAAGCAGCGCCGCATCACTTCGCCGCGGCGAACCCCGCGTTTAGCGCAGCCTGCATCTTCGCGTCATCGTCCGCCCAAAACGCCGCCATGTCCAGCCACAATCCCGGAAAGATCCGCGACCGCAGAACGCCATCCGCCGGAACCCCTTGCGTTATGTAAGCACCGCCCTCAAGCATCCGCCAGACGATCCGTTGCCTGAACATCTCAATCGTGATGTATTCCCGCACGCCAGCCGCCTTGTAGAGGGCCGCCTTCGGCCCAAAATCCACCTCGGTGGATGCCAGACAGATCTCCGCTATTAACTCAGGCGCGCCCCCGCCATACGGCCCTCTGTCCACCGCAGGCCGGCGAGATCCGCAGGTATACATCCGGCTGGGGAACGCTGCCTAGCATAAGCCATGTGGCTTTGCTCCCGCACTCGCATCCCGATGTTGCGAGCCCATAGCTCCCCATCCACCAGACCATCCGTCCCCAGATTTGCGCGTGTTCGAGAGTAACAGGCGGGGCCACGTGCACTACCCCTTCTATGAGCTCCACGAGCTTCAGGTCCGGCAGTTCCTCCCAGCGGCGCAGAAATTCTTCCACACCCAATCGCTCGCCTGTAATCAGCATTTCCCCATCCGGACTCAACGACCTATATACTCGCCATCCGGTACCCGGCCCGGTTCTGAAAGATGATCTTACTGCCGTCCGGATCGAGCGCAATCGGCATTTCCCGGTACCCCTCCATCGCCTTGCGCACCGCCTTATGATGCGCCGGATCGCAATACAGCAGCAGGAACCCGCCGCCCCCGGCCCCGCAAATCTTGCCGCCCGAAGCCCCCGCGCCCAAAGCCAGGTCGTACATCTCCTCGATCTCCGGACTGCTGATCCCCTCCGCCAACTGCCGCTTGAGCTGCCAGCCGTCGTTCAGCACCCGTCCCACTTCCCATAACCGCAAGCGATCCAGCGCCTCGGCCGTGCGCGCCACCAGCGCCTTCAGACAGTGGAGCTGCTCCAGGTTGACCGCCGTGCGCTGATCCTGCACGCTCAAAATATTCCCCGCCTTGCGTGTGCGCCCCGTGTAGAACAGCATAATGTTGCGCGACAACCCGTGGAACAGCTCCGCCGACCGCCGGAATTGCCGCACATCCACGCTATCGTCCTTGCGGAAAGTGAACTGGCAGATGCCCCCATACGCGGCGATGTACTGGTCCTGCTTGCCGATGGGCTTGCCGCAGATGTCGATCTCGATCTCGCAAGCCTCCCGCGCCAGTTGCTCGGCCGTCGCCAGCCTGCCCTTGTAGGCGTACAACGCATGCAGCAGTCCCACCGTCACCGTGCTGGACGAGCCCAGCCCCGACCCCTCCGACGGCACATCCGCCAGCGTGGTGATCTCCACCCCGTTCTCCACGCCCGTGCGCCGCATCGCCTCGCGCACCAGCTCGTGCTTCAGATCGTCTACTTTCTCAACCGTCTCCTTCTTGGAATAATTGACAATGATCAGCTCGTCGAACCGCGGCACCACGACCACATACACATACTTATCGATGGCGGAGCTGACCACGGCGCCCTCATGCTCCCGGTAGTAGCGGCTGAAATCCGTGCCGCCCCCCGCAAAGCTGATGCGCAATGGCGTTTGTGAAATTATCATGATTCCTCGGTAGCGCGGCAGGCGGCGGCATAATCCGCCTGCGCGCTGTAGTAATTCTCCAGAGTACCTATATCCACGAAGTAGCCGTGAATCGGCAGACCCATGGCCCGGCCCACCAGCGCCGGCATCAACGACCCGCCCACGTCGGCCGGCACCGCGGTGGGCAGAAACGGCCGCACCTCGCGGCGGAAAACGTAAAGACCCGCATTTACCAGGTTGCCGCGCGGATTCGCCGGCTTCTCCGAGAATCCCGTAACCAGGCCCGTGCCGTCCAGTTCCACCACCCCGCACGCGGACGGATTCGGCGACCGGAACAGCGCCATCGACGCGATGCGGTCGTGCGTGGCATGGAACGCGGTCAGATCGGACAGCGCAAAGGTGGTCAGATTGTCCGCGTACACCACCAGAAAGGACTCCCCGCCGTCCACGAAATTCCAATTCGCCGCGATGGTTCCCGCGCTGCCGAGCAGCGTCGGTTCAAAGGCGAGCGTGACCGCCACCCCGCGCCGCGCCGCCACAAATTCCCCCACGCGCTCGGCTAGGTGATGCGTATTCACCAGCACGCCGTCCACCCCCGCGCGCTCGCATTCGCGCAGCCAAAGCTCCAGCAGCGGCACGCCATTGATCGGCACCAGGCACTTGGGAGTCGTGTCAGTGATGGGACGCAGCCGGGTCCCGAGTCCCGCCGCCAGGATGATGGCTTTCATGAGGGCAAAACCAATCTTAGCAAGGCGGTAGAACAGGCTTCAGGCTGTCAGGTGCGCGGTGCAATCCGGCCTGACGCCTGCCCTGTTCGGCACCCTGGCCGAGGTCGCGCCCGAGTTCATCTGGATTGGACGGCAGTATTGACCGCCGCTAAAGCCGGAAGAGATCGGCGATCAAACGTTTCGCGGAACCTGTCGCTGTGCGTTGGGCCTCAGACTGAATACTGCTTTGCTGCAGCTTGACGATCTTATGGTTCAGTGTTCGACGGATTTTAACCCATTCTGAAAGTGCCACTCTCACAAACCGACCGAGGTCCTCGACAACGTGAATGAGCATCCAGCATACGAATGTAACGAGGAGCCCGAACTCGAAAATAACGAGCTTGTACTCGCTGAGCATGAGGACGAGAAAACCTTTCCTGGGCTATCCCATGTGCCACCCAATTTTAAAGGTAAAGACAATTTCGGTTTTTGGGAGTATGCTGGAACTTCTCTTGCAAACCTTTTGTGTAAATATTCTTTCCAATGAGGTGTCCCGTTCTACTTTGATGATGCTCTTTAAAGAAGCCCGCATACAACCGAAACCAACGAACTTTCAAAGACAAAAGGAGAATAACCAATGAACACCCGAATTGTCCTCAGCGAGGATGTAGAGCAACGCGTGATCGACCTCGCCGCCGAATACTCGGAACGGCTCGTTTCCGGCGGTGCCCCCTCGTTGAAAGAATATCTCGACCGGCTGCCAAATGAGGCGTCCCGCACAGTCTTTCGACAAGCGGCAAACATGACAAAATTCGTATCGAAAGCCAACGCCCAGCGAACGAGTTCGATGCACAGAATTGCGAGGGGCTCATTGCAGATCCCGGAACATATCTAAACATCAGAAAGCCCCGGCGGGGATTACCCTGCCGGGGCCAAACTCCGAATGAACGCCGACGCTAGTCAAGGAAATGCTTAAAAAACGAGAATCAGCCACGTCCAAGTGTTTTTTAAGCAGGTGGAAACATCTGGTGCGCCGCCTCTTCGATCGACGAGAGCCCTCGCTCGGAAATGAATCCCATGAGGTTCATCAGCACCTTTCGGAACTCGTCTTCATCCTGGTCTGACAGTATTGCATCGAAGATCCTGGCGAGCACGGGATCCGCCGCTACGATTTCACGGACATCGTCACTGGTTCGATTGATCATTCGCCACCACCGTTTTTTCGCTGCATCTTCCGAAATGCCAAGATCTCGTGAGATTACGGCGAAGGTTTGGTGACGACCGTAGTGCGAGTGAAAAATTCGAATATCGATGTGATCGCTGTTGCGATTGATTGTGTCGATTGTGATGCTGGCCAAGTTCTGGATTGCCTGGATTGCTCGCGGCGCAGTTATCCAGGGGACCCCTGACGAAAGTCGCTCGATAGTTGGATCGACGCAAGACAGGGTATCACCCTTGCTGAGCTGTGGGTCACTCATGTAGACGAGGCGAGCTTGTTGCGCGAGCTGGTGGTTAAGCTTCTTGCGCGCATAATTTTTGCCCACCGTGAAGGCCCAGTCCTCAATACTTTCGATTGGACGGGCTTCGTTGTGGAAACTACGTTGATGCCAAATCGTTGCAGCATGCTGTCCCGCCTCCTGAACGAGATCAGGCCGTTCAGGAGCAATGAAGCGCGCGCCATTCTGCGCTGCGGCGCTAATGAGGTTCGCCGCCGCCTCCAAGGCGAATTCTCTGCCAACATGGCGCGCCCAGGTCTTCGCATTTTCTTTGGAAGCGGTGTTGTGTTCGTGAGCATTCCATAGCTTGGCTGCGTGTTGGCCAGCCTGCTCAATTATTTCCTGGTGTAAGGTAGCAGTCATCGCGCTTTCTTTCGCGATCGCAATGATTGATTCGAGTAGCATCGGCGTCAATCTCCTTTAAAGAACGGGCTGATTTACGGGCATTCAATTTGCCCGATGCCGTAAAGAGCTTGGCCAGGCCTGGAAGAGACCGTGAAACTGCGAGATTTCTCAGTTCTGTAACGGAATCGTCACTTATTCGAACACTTCTACCATAAGCTCGCCCCATTTCATCCGAAGACGTTGGCCAGCGGGACACGGTTCCGAGCGGTGATGCAAGATCCCATGGATGCGATTGGCACGGAAGTAGGAGGTCCTGCATCCGATTTGCGTAAGTGATTGGATTTTATGGTAGTTGCGCCGTTCTTAGACGACAATCAAATGTTATCGTCCGACAAAGCGAAGGGGCAGCGGGCCGCCCCTGGCGGCGGCACGCGGTTCGAGGCTTAAAAGCGGAGTTGGGAATACCCAGCTTTTTCAATAGGCTTGAATTTTTGCTCGCTGTCAGCCTGCCGATATCCTCGTGAATCTTTGGGGACGAGCCTTTCTGATCTAATTCGTAAAACACCGGTAACCGGTTGCACAATGAGAAAGTATCAGCGCGCGCTTGGCGCCCTCGGCGAAGGCGTGGAACACCGTCACCTGAAACACGGGGGTGCCGGAAAACGAATCAGTTCGGTGCTCATGGAATTCCAAGCAGGGTCCACCAGTCCTGCGCGGCATGCAAGACGCGCACGATTGAAACGCCCTCCGGGCGAGGCAGATAAAAGACCAGAAACTTTTCAAACCCGCTAACCCGCCATTTCCGCAACCCGGCCAGCTTTCGGCGAGCGCCAGGACAACGGAGCGCCCATGCCAGGATTCCTTGACAGATCCGTGAAGCACGCGCCGGCATTCGCCAAGAACCGTTCCGCGGTCTCGATGTCGGCATGCTAGCCCAGGTACACATACTGTTCGACCAGGTCGCGCTTGGCGCTGGCCCGCTTATGGACTATCGCCACCGTCAGCCCTTCTTTTTGCGGCGCTTGAGCTGCGCCAGGGCTTCCTTACGGATGTCCTCGAAATCCTGTTTCGTCAGATCACTCTCTTCGCTCTCCAGGCCTTCGAGCAACAGTGCCTCCAGCCGTTCTTCGGCCTTGCGCTTTTCGTCGCCCCGGATCAGCTCGCGGATATACTCGCTCACGCTGCTGTAGCGTCCTTCAGCGATCTGATGATCGATGAACTCCTTGAGCGGATCGGGCAGGGAGATATTCATGGTTTGCATGACACCAACTCCTGATGATCTTGGCATCCTAACATGCATGGCAAGTATTGTCAATTTATGCCATGCGCACACGCGTTGGCGCTTCGACGGGCCCCAAAGGTATTGGTCAAGCTGCGGAACGACACACCTGGACAGGACGGTTTTCTTTAATGGAGGCTTCGTACCGAATGACCCGCGAGAACTGCGGCGGCAAAGGGTCCATAGGCATCACCCGTCCGTTATTCGGCTACGCCTCCGGGCGCACGGGCTGCGTTCAGCCTTCGACCAAAAGCTTCCGGTCAACGAGAAAGCCGGGCAGCCGCATCGCAAGTTCCAGGCAAACGGCCTCGTAGGATGTGTATGGCATGTACAGCATACCCGCCAGGTCGCTGGCGGTGGTAATGACCTCTTTGTGCCGCGCGATGGCCACCTTGCGCTTCTTTTGATAATTCAGATAGAAGTACGGCTTGCCAATGCCGATGGCTACGCCGAGTTCGATCAATACATTGGGCCGCACTTCGGTTTCGCGGTCGTCGAACACGCAGAAGTCGCTTTGGTGGATGCGCGCGACGATGGTCTCGAATATGGAGCCGTTCGGCATATCCGAATCCGAGTACCAAAGGCTGATGCCATACGGGCGACACAGAAGTGGCAGATTGTGGCGCAGGTTATTGGTCACCCCCGGCGTGAAGCGGTGGCCCACGAACGCGGGCAGTGGACGAGCGGGCTGGAGCCGTCGGTCGACGCCCAGAACGGCTTCGACGGGCTCGCCGGAAACCGAACGGAACTGCACCAGGGAGAATTCAAAACCCGCCAGGCGTGGCCGTTTGCCTTCGAGGCTGTGCGCGGGGGTCCGCAAATCGTTTGAGGGAGCGCGCCGGCAGCCGGTTATACTGATGCGGGAAATCGATGTAGCCTTGGATTTGGGCGCTCGCCCGCGCCAAACAGAAGGCCATCAGGAGGCGGCAATCTCGACCAGTTCGCGGGCCTCGTCGGGGCTATAGCCCTGCGCACGCAGATTGCGCGCCAGGGCGCCCTGCCAGCCAGTCTGCGCATGGCGTGCTGGAGTACAATGACCGACCCCTGCCGCTCTCTTGGCAGCGGCTTTCTTGGCGGCCAATTTTGATTCTCTTTTCTTCATGCCGTACCCTACTTCATTTGTAAGGGAGCCGAGGCGCCCCTGTCAAATCTCTCCCGTTCGGCGTGGCGTCGTCTACCTCACGCGCCACTGGTAAGAATCTGCCGGGCGCGCGCTTTGGCCATCCGGAGGATATGTTCCAGATCCATGAAGTGATCCAGTTCCGCCTTCTCCTCGGGCGACAGATTGCCGTCCCTCTCCCGCGCAATCAGTTCGGCGGCGCGCTCTTGGGATTCCGCGGACGGATGATAATCCACCACGGCCTGTGGCGTGGTGCCGGCGCCGATAAAGTCTATGATCTCCAGGTACGAAGGAATGGCGGCGTTGCTCATGACCGGCCCTTCCCTCAGCATAGCGCAGCACCATTCCGGGCGCATTGAATTCAAGAAGCCAACTCATCAAGAAGAATGGGAGATGGCGGGTGGTTCAATGTAGCATCAAGATCGAAAAAGGCCATCGGGAAGGGATGTTGTGTTCCGATGCGGGTGAGGGTCCGCTCGACCGGATCGATGCCCTCGTCGGTGGCTAACAGGTTCGCCAAGGGGTGGCCTTCTGCTCATCGCCGAAGACGGCTACCGCGTGAGCGATAACGGGCGCCAGACGGCTGAGAGTAAAGCAAGCCCGCCTCAGCGAGCCGGCAACTCAGTTCCCTCATTCAATATCTCCAGATATGCGCCGTAAACAAACAAACGTTTGCGCCGCCTCCGCGTAATCTCACGTAACACGCCCAGCCGTTGCATGTGCGCGACGGCGCTGGCCGCGGTCGGGAATGAGATGCCTGTTCCAGCGGCGGCATCCCCGATGGAAAGGATCGGATGCATCTGTGCGTAGTGGAATACCCGCAGCACCGAAGCCGACGGACGCCCAAGCGATTCGATCTTTCGCCGATCCCGATCCAACACGTCCAGAATCCGGCGCGCCGCGCTAACCGCCTGCTCGGCGGTATCCCTCACCCCTGTAAGGAAGAAGTCGAGCCATGCCTCCCAGTCTCCCGTCGCGCGCACGCGGTCGAGAAGTTCGTAGTAGGTTCTCCGATTGGCCTTGAAGAACAGGCTCAGATAAAGGATGGGCTCCCGCAACGCGCCGCCCACGCAAAGCAGAAACGTAATCAACAAACGGCCTAGCCTGCCGTTGCCGTCGAGGAAGGGGTGGATCGTTTCAAACTGCACGTGCGCCAGGCCTGCTTTGATGAACAACGGCAAGTCCGAACTCTCGTCATGCAGAAACAGCTCCAGTTCTCCCATGCACTCCATCACCATTTCCGGCGGGGGCGGAACGAACGCGGCGTTCCCTGGCCGTGTGCCGCCGATCCAGTTTTGGCTCGTGCGAAACTCTCCGGGTTGTTTTTCGCTGCCGCGGCCCTTGGAAAGAAGCACTTCGTGGATCTCACGGATCAGCCGAAGGGAAAGCGGGAAGCCGCCCCGCAGCCGCCCCAAGCCGTGGTTCAGTGCCGCGACGTAATTGGACACCTCCTGCACGTCCTCCAGCGGAGCCCCGGGCGATTCGTCATTTTCAAACAGGAGCAGGTCGGAAAGAGAGGATTGGGTTCCCTCAATCTGCGAAGAAAGGACGGCCTCTTTGCGTACGTAGGCGTAAATAAACAGCGAGACATCGGGCAGTACGGACGCCAAGCCATCGAGTCGCCCGACTGCCTGATTCGCCTGTTCCAGAATCCGCTGTAGCGGTTCGACCCGAATGGCCGGATCTGGGGGCAGAGGCGGCGGCACGAAGGCTCTCACCGGCTCTTCGCCCCAATGCTTGGTCAGGTATCTTCCAAGTCGACTCATGTACGTATCCTTTAATTAGCAACCCCGTTATTAAAGGATACTCGACTTTCCTTAAATTGACCGCTTATCTCCCTCCGAAACCTATATCGGTCACAAGCCCCTCTGGCCGATAACCATCTGCAAACACACGTCCTCAACCGCCGCCGGGACCTGCCGCCATTTGCCACAATGCTACCGTGGTCTCGGAGTCGGGGTGCCCGCCAGCACCCAGGGAACGACGGGGGTGCGACAGAATGCGACGCTTCTTGAAAATTTCGTCGCGTGTCGCACGCCCGGGATCGGGAACCGCTCGCCCGCCCTTGAACACAGGTTTGTTGTCGCCCAACTATTTGAATTGGCAAAGGGGGGAGTTCGTTCGGCTAACTCCTTCGACCGCCCAGGACCCAGCACTCAGGACCCAGCACCCAGGACCCAAAACCCAGTACCCCACCACCCACAACCCACAACCCGCCACCCACAACCCCGCCAACCCGTGCTATCGTAACAAGATCGGTCTAACGTAATATGGAGCAGGAACCCCAGAAAAAAGTCGCGCCGGATGCCGCTGTCCCCGAACCGCCGGCCAGCCCCGGAAGCACCCCGGATGCCTCGGGTGAACCCGAGCAGGACCTCCGGCCGGAAGATGAAGCCCTGGTCGTGGAGCGACTGCGGGAATTGGGCTATATCGAGTAGTGGCGCCGGACAATCGCGGGGTCCGGCCATCGTTAAGAATCCATGCAGGAAAAACCGAACATTATTTTGATCAGCGCCGACTCCCTGCGCGCTAACCACCTGGGGTGCTATGGCTATCAGCTCCCCATCAGTCCCAACATCGACAAATTCGCCGGCCAGGGCGCGCTCTTCGAAAAGGTGTTCGCGCCGGGCATCCCCACGCAGCCTTCCCACACCACCATCTTCACCGGGCAGCATCCGGTCACGCATGGCATCGTGGCGCATGGCGGCAAGGCCAAGCTGGGACGCATGACGCCGTTCCTGCCGGAAATCCTTTTGGGCGAGGGCTACACCACCTGCGCGGTCGACACTCTGTTTCGCGAGCGCATCTGGTTCGGGCGCGGGTACGAGTACATCATCGACCCTAGCCTGCACCACCTCTTCTACGCCTCCGTTACCCAGGAAGAGCTCAACGACCGCGCCATTCAGTGGATGACGACGGTTAAAAAGCAGCCGTTCTTCATGTTCATCCACTATTGGGATGTGCATTACCCTTACGTCCCGCCCGACCGCATGCGCGGCATGTTCTACAAAGGTGGCAACCCCACCGACCCGAACAATCACGAACTGGATGAATGGTGGGATCACCCCGTCGGCGCCATGGCGCGGGATACGTGGCTGCGGACCTCCAATGGCCTGATCACCGACCCCAATTACGTCACCGCGCTCTACGACCGCGAGCTCCGCTATCTGGACGAAGGCATCGCCGCCCTGAGCGACTCGCTGGAGAAATTGGGGCTGGCCGAGAACACCATGGTCGTGCTGCTGGCCGATCACGGCGAAAGCATGACCGACCACCGCATCTTTTACGACCATTACGGGCTGCACGATTGCGTCGTGCAGGTGCCCATGATCATACGCTGGCCGGCCGGCAACCTGAAGGCGGGCACCCGCTTCGCGCCCTTCCGCCAATTATTCGACGTCGCACCCACGTTGCTTGAGGCGGCCGGCAGCGATCTCCCCGAAGACCTGGACGGCAAGAGCTTCCTGCCCCAATTGAAGGGCGAGGCGGAACCCTCCGGCTACGACCGCGTCATCGGGTGCGAATCCACCTGGCAATCGAAGTATTATCTCCGCACCGACCGCTACAAATTCATCTTGGCCCGCTATCCCGACCTGATGGGAAACCCGGACCGGGAGCTATTCGACCTGCAGGCCGATCCGGGCGAGAATCACAACATCGCCGCATCCGAGCCGCAACTGGTGGCCGAGATGGAGAAGGAGCTGGAAGCCTGGATCGCGGAAAAGATGGAAGCCGCCGGCCGCACCGAAGATCCTGTCACCAAGGAGGGTCCGGTCGCCGTGGAAATCTGGGAACAACATCGAGGATGAACGATATATGGATAATCAAGTCGCACCCCAAACTGATTTGAAAACCCTGGCGCAAGCCTATCTCGACGCTTTTCACGCGCAGGATCTGGATAAGTGCCTGGACTTCTTTACCGACGACGCTACCGTGGATTTCAACAAGACACTCTACACCGGCCGGCAAGGGCTTACCGACTGGCATAAGGATCGCTTCGCCGCGAACCTGAAGATGATCAAAATGAACTCCATGACCGTGGACGGCGATACGGTCGTCGTGGATGGAGCGGTCTCCTCCAAGCGCCTGGCTGCCTGGAGACTCAAGGCGCTAAGCGGCCGCGTCACCATGAAGTTCGAAAACGGCAAGATCAAATTCGGCAAGCTGGCCCCGCGCATGACGAACCCGTTCAACATGATGCGCGAAGACATGGGCGCCTGACCCGTGCCTGACCCCAGTGCTTTTCAGTTAAGTCCGGGGAATTTGGTGGGGCAGCTCCTTGAGCTGCGGCGGGCTCCCAGCCCGCCTGCCCCGCTCAGCGAACGCTATTGTGCCTAATCTGCCTTGGTGCGGCAGGCGGTTTCGCCGGCCCTCTTCTCAAACGCCGAGTAATCGTTGGCAATAGCCTGCGCGAGCGCAAACAACTTACTCAGTAGCTCCTCCGGCGAGTCGAACTGAATGTGCAGGCCGCCGGCGCTCAACCCGACACCCGCGGGCAAATCCGGCATCCGCGTGCTCAACACTTCTATCTCCACCGGAACAGCCACCCGAGCCCCAGCCTGCAGCCGCCGCATGGCATCCAGCCGTTCCGCCAGCCGCTCCTTCCGCTGCCACTCCATCTTGTAATCCGGGCTGTCCCGAATCTGCTCGAGTTGCGCGATCAGCCTGGGCCGGTCAACCAGAAACGTCCGCCCCGCCTGATACCCGCCGAACCAGCGAATCAGATCAATTGCCCGCCGCCGCCGCACACGGAACAGCCGCTCGCACACGGCCCGGTCCACCACCGGTACATCCAACGCCGTTAACTCCTCCAGGATCTCGGGAACACGCAGCAGCCACTGCGCTTTAGCCGGCACGCTGCCAACCCTGCTTCTGCCAGCTCAGTCCGGAGGTGTCCAGCAGCATGTGGTGGATCTCCATCCAAAAGCCGCCCGGCTCGGCATTGAGCACCTGGCCGAGCACCAGTTGTCCGTCCCATTCCAGGCGCACGGCGGCGCCGCCTTTCACGGGCTGTTCCGCAGCCAGGTGCAGGCGCTTGCCGGATATCTCCAGAATGCGCGCGGCCTGCGTTCCGGGCTCGCCATCGCCCAGGACGCTTAGCTCCGCGGATTGCTCCGGCTTCCAGTTCAGTTCACGCATGGCCTTCGCTGCCAGTGTACTATGCGGTAAGGCCATGTTTTCTTTCCTCAGGACCCTTTTCTCCACCCGCATGCTCAGCCTCGCCGTGCCGGAGACCATCCTCATCTTCTCCTGCTACATCCTGGCCGCTTATTGGGCTGGCGGCGCGGATCCCTCCGTGTTCCTTTTTTACGATAACGGCCTGCTGCAGATCGCCTTGGTAGTAGCCGGCGTGCTCATAGGGCTGCAGCTCAACAAGCTATACGTGCAGGTGGGCGTGCGCTCCAAGATCCTGCTCGCGCAGCAGCTCTGCTTGACGCTGGGCGTGACTTTTCTGCTGGAATCGCTGCTCAGTTATCTGCGGTATCCCGAGTTGCTGCTGGCGCCTTCCATCATGATGATGGGCAGCGCCCTGACCCTGGCCGTGTTGCTGGTCTGGCGTATGCTCTACAGCGCCCTGCTGTGGAAGAGCTTGGGCGCCCAACGGGTGCTGTTTTACGGCGCCAGTGCGGCCGCTCTGGAAGCCAGCGGCAGCCTGGCGGCGCACCCGGAATTCGGCCTTGTCGCGGCCGGCTACATTGACGACGACCAGCCAGCCGGCACGCAGTTAAACGGAGCTCGGGTACTGGGCTCGTCCGCTGACTTGGGCCGTGTGATTTCCGAAGTTCGCCCGGACCGTATCGTGGTCGCGGTGACCGAACGCCGGCGGGGCCTGCCGTTCCGCGAATTGCTGGACCTGCAATTCGAGGGCATTGAAATCCAGCGCGTGGCCGAGTTATACGAAACAGCCTGCGAACGCGTCTGCGTGGCCGAGTTGATGCCTTCGCAACTGATCTTCTCCGATGAGCTGGGCGCCCGCCGCGGCGCGGTTGCACTACAGGCGATTTATTCCAATATCGCGGCGCTGGTAGGTCTGGCTCTGCTGGCGGTATTGCTGCTGCCCATCGCATTGCTCATCAAGCTATCTTCTCCCGGCCCGGTCATGGAGGAGCACGCGCGATGGGGCCTGAACCTGGTCCCCTTTACGCTCTACCGCTTTCGCTGCCGGCGCGCGGAAGGGCAACTCACGGGGCCCGGCCGCTGGCTGCGCCGCCTGCGCCTCGACGGCCTGCCGCAAATGCTGAGCGTGATCCGCGGCGAGATGGCGCTGGTGGGTCCGCGCCCGCATCGTCCGGAGTTCATCCCGGTGCTGATGGAACAAATGCCCTATTATGGGCAGCGGCATGCCGTGCGCCCGGGCATTCTGGGCTGGAGCCAGCTCAACTGCGACTACGGCCCGCGCCTGCGCGACGCGCGGGAGTCGCTGGAGTATGACCTGTATTACATCAAACACATGTCTCCCGCGTTGGACGCATATATCGTCCTGCATAGCTTGATGGAGATTCCGTTCCGGGAAGGATAGGAACTTAAAGTCGCGTCCAGATGCGGGCCAGTTCGAGCACAAATCCGGCCACGGGACCCTCGCCAATCAGTCGCTCCAGGTTGACCAATTGTTCAGGTTCGCTGCCTGGGCGATAAATGTACGCGGTGCGATGATCCGCGTCCAGCAGCCATCCCAATTGCGCTCCATTTTCGATCCATTCGTGCATTTTGGCTTTGAGCTTGGAAAGACGGTCTGAGGGTGACATCAACTCCACGACGAAATCCGGGCATAACAACGGAAACTTACGCTTCTCACCTGCGGCAAGGGCTTCAATCTTCGATTGTGGAACCCAGGAGGCGTCCGGAGCGTATGCAGCGCCGCTCGGAAGGCGGTATCCGGTGTTGGAGTCGAACGCTTGACCCCTTCCGTCATTAAGAGCCCAGTTGCCCAGTTGCCTGCTTAGCTCGTTATTGCGGTGCCCACTCTCAAATCCTGCGGGCGGCATAATGACGATGTCTCCTTCCGCGGTGCGCTCGATGCGCAAATCCCGATTATCCGCGCAGAACTGGAAGTACTCATCGTCGGTCATCCGATGCGCCCACTGGATGGCTGTCGGTGGTTCCGTTTCCTCGACGAGGATCTGCATACTCTCAGAATACCCTGTTTACTGTTCCGCCAACGATACCGCCGCTGGGAACTTTTCCACCAACGTGTGCCGTAGCAGATCGACAAACGGCGCCACCGTCATGGGGAGAACCGATGATGCGAACGGACGCCCCAGCATCGCGTAATCTCCGTTAGCCAGCGGTACGCGCATGGTCCAACCGGGAGCCTCTGGCTCGCCCGAAGAGTATTCGTAGACTTCCCCGGCCAGCACCAACCGGGCTTGCTGGAATCCAAACTTGGCGCAAGCCTCCCGGATCACTTCCCAGCATTCAGCGGGCGTCGGAGCGGCGGTCAGCTCGGCCTGGAATTTGCGCAGGTCCAGTTGGGCGGATACCGTCCGCTGGAATTCCCCGCCAAACAGTAGCCGGCCGGCCAGATCGAACTCGGCGTAACCCAGATACTGGATGCCCAGCAGCATGAAAACGCAGAACAGCAGGATCAGCGCGCCGGCGAAGCTGTGTATCACAAATTGTAAGAGAGAGAACGCCGCCGCCAGCCCGCACAGGCCGTACAACACCAAGACCACGCGGCGCGGCGTGAATCCGCGATCCAGCAATTGGTGATGGATGTGGCCGCGGTCGGCTGCAAAAATCGGTTGACGCCGCAGAAAACGCCGCACGATGGCCAGCGCCACGTCCAACAGCGGAATGGATAGCGCCATCAGCGGCGCGGTCATGCCCAGCAGCGTAGCCGACTTATTACTCCAGATGGCCGCATAGCAGCCCAACAGGAAGCCGATTAACAGGCTGCCGGAATCGCCCAGAAAAATAGTCGCCGGGTTGAAGTTGTAGCACAAGAAGGCCAGCACCGCGCCGGCCAGCGGGAAGGTGGCCACCGCCAGCACCATGTTGTGCTGAATCATCGCCGCCGTAAACACGGTCAGCGTAGCGAAGAGCCCCACTCCCGCGGCTAGACCGTCGAGCCCGTCCACCAGGTTGAACGCGTTCATGCAGGCCAACAGCCAGAGAATCGTGAGCGGGATGTTCCACCAGGCATCGGTAGGAGCGCCCCCGATCGACAGGATGCGCACGCCACCCAAACAGGCCAAGCCGGCGGCGCCAAGCTGCCCCACAAGTTTCATCCAGGCGCGCAATGTGAACAGGTCGTCGAGCAATCCAATGGCGAACGCCAGCGCGGCGCCCGGAAGCAGTCTCCAGACCAGCGAGATTTGCTG
>Ga0302325_10005559_pt1 | contig 28606 bp, 27 predicted proteins | sample Palsa_T0_2_FD_201948 | JGI IMG/M metagenome (GOLD analysis project Ga0302325, IMG submission 201948) | Peat permafrost microbial communities from Stordalen Mire near Abisko, Sweden - Palsa_T0_2 | ecosystem: Environmental > Terrestrial > Soil > Palsa > Peat permafrost | place: Sweden: Abisko...
TTGGGCCGATCGGCGCGAGCGCGGTACCCAACGGTCTAGGTTCCGGTGTGATTCTTTCTGTCGGCTCCAGCACGTTGTACATGGAATTCGACAACACTCTTTACACCATCAACACGACAACCGGTGCGGCCACGCAGGTGGGAGCTACCGACAGTAACGGCGTTGGAACCTCCGCGCTGCTTCTCGAAAACGGCACTTTTTACATCGGCAATGGTGCCGCCGGCATTGGCACGATGAACGCGACCACTGGCCAGGTTACGTCCGGCTCCCCGATTTCCGGAGGACCATCCTCCGCCATCGGCCTTGCGCCCGATCCTCTGCCCGCGGGCACGCCGCCGGCCGTGCTGACGGCGAACGCCTATATGCTGGGAACCGCGGCACAGGGGGTCGAGAATCCGTTCGGGATCGTCGACCTCAACTCGGGCGCGTTTACTTTGATCGGAAATATGGGATCCGGGGGATTCGACGGCTTGGCCGTTGCGAACGGTGTTCTGTACACCGAACAGAACGGACTGCTTTATTCGGTCAACACGGCCAACGCAAATCTCACCCTCATAGGAGGAGTGACGGGCACCCCAAATCTCGCCTCTTTCGGCTCAACCGCCACTGGACTCTATGGCTTGGCCGGTGCGGGCTCTTTTGAGGTGGCCACTCTATTTTCGATAAATCCCCAGACGGGCGCCATCACCACGATTGGGCCGATCGGCGCCAGCGCCATCCCCGGCGGTCAAACTTACTATCAGAGGCTTTCCGTCGGTTCCAGCACGCTGTACATGGAAAACAACTCCAATCTTTACACCATCAACACGACAACAGGCGCGGCCACGCAGGTGGGAACTACCGACAGTAACGGCTATCTATCCTCCGTGCTGCTTCTCGAATACGGCACTTATTATGTCGCCGAAGGTTCCGGCCTTGCCACGATCAACGTTGCCACTGGCCAGATCGATTCCCACTCCTCGATTTTCGGCGGACCAGGGTCCCCCGTCGCTCTTGCGCCCGATCCTCTGGTTACGCCCACCCCGACGGTCACGCTGGTGGCGAATGCGGAGGGCGGTGTTGCTACGATTGCGCCGAACTCGTGGGTGGAGATCAAAGGGTCCAATCTTGGTCCGGCGGGCGATACGCGCATCTGGCAGAGCTCGGATTTTGTGAATAACCAGTTGCCCACCAGCCTGGATGGAGTCAGCGTCACGGTGAACGGCCAGCCGGCGTACGTCTACTACATCAGCCCCATGCAGGTGAACATACTCACGCCTCCGAGCGCCATTTCCGGATCGGTACCAGTGCAGGTCTCCGACAATGGAGTAATCAGCGCAAGTTTCATGGTGCGGGCGCAGGCGGAATCTCCCTCGTTCTTCGTCTTCGGCGGCGGACCTTATATTGCGGCCACCCACGCCAACGGAAGTTACGTCGGTCCAACCAGTTTGTATCCCGGTTTGACCACTCCCGCCCAGCCCGGCGAGACAATCGTGATGTACGCCAACGGTTTCGGATCCACGACACCGGTGGTGAGCGGGTCCGAAACGCAGTCGGGAACGTTATCACCAATGCCGGTGATCACCATCGGCGGCGTGGCTGCGACGGTAACCTTCGCCGGCCTGGTTGCTCCGGGCGAGTTTCAGTTCAACGTGGTAGTGCCGCCCTCGCTCGCGAATGGCGACCAGCCCACGATGGCAATGTATAACGGCTTGGCAACGCAGGCGGGAACGCTAATCACGGTGCAGCAGTAGTGGAGCTTCATTTCCGGCCAAGTCGGCAATCCACATGAGCGAGAAGTCGGCATGTCGGACAAAGTGATCCAGAAACGGCGTTGTGCGACGCGTCAGGGGTCTATGAATTAAAGACCGCTCCGCGTCCCGCCATATTCATCAGAAGGTTCCGACTACGAGCACGCCATCACCGCGCCGCCCAATACCGATCCCGCGCCTGGACCACCAGCCCCTTTTGCTTGGTCGCCAGTTGCAAAGTCCGAAACTCGGAAACGCGCACCGGCTTGTCCGATACAAAGCCGATACTGTACTGGCTGCGCAGTTCATCCTGGATCACGCCGTAAATCTGATCGATCCCCACCTTCTTCGACACCTCGAAAAAACCGCCGCCGGTCTCTTTCGAAAGCCGCGTCAGGACTCCCTTGCCGTCCGGACCGATAAATCCAAACGGAATTCCGTACGCTCCGGAATCCGAGAACAGGATGGAATAGACCAATGTGTCGGCCCGCTGGGCGGCTTCGATCGCCACAGGCAAGCTCTGCTCGCTTCCTGTGTCCACGCCATCCGTGAGAAGAATAAGCGCCTTCCGGTTACGCTGATTCTTCATCACGTCCACCGACGCCTTGATGACCGCGTCATAGAGCAGCGTGCCGCCGCCGTTCTGCATCGAGAGTTCCGTCCGGCTGGGCGTATCCACCGACTCCAGCGCGTGCTCCAGCTTCCCTCGTATGGCCGTGAGATCCTGATTCATCCGCACCGCCATGTCGAACTGCATAATGAACACTTGATCTTTTTTCTCGCGCAGGACTTGTTCCAGGAACCGGAAACTCGCGCTCCGCTCCGCGTCCAGCACCTTCCGCTGGCTCATGCTGGTGTCCACCATGAGTCCGAGGGTGAGCGGCAGGTCCGATTCCTGGGAAAAATATCGAATCGTCTGCGGCCGCTTGTCTTCAGACAGCAGGAAATCGTCTTTGCCAAGACCGCGGATAATCTCGCCCTTTTTGGACCGGACCGTGGCCAGGATATTGACCACCTTCACGTCCGCGGAAAAGGTTGCGTCTTCCTGTTGTTGCGCGCGCACGGCTCGGGTGCCGATCAGCGAAGCGGCTTGGAGCAAAAACAGACGCCGGGAGTTCTTCAAAGCTCTAGCTTATCCAAAATCTCTAGGGAGCGAATTGCGGCATCACGTAGGCATAGAACATGACGATCAGCCCGATCATCGACGCCAGCAGCACGCTATGGCGAATCGTAAAACGGAACAGCCGGGCTTCGTCTTCGCGCTTCATATGCGTCGCCGCGGAGGCAACCGCGATGCTCGCCAGGCTGATCATCTTGCCCATCACTCCTCCGGCGGAGTTGGAGGCGGCCATCAGCACCGGATTCATGGACAGCTTGTTCGCCGTGACCACCTGCAGGGGGCCGAAGAGCGCGTTCGCGGAAGTGTCGCTCCCGGTCAAAAAAACGCCCAGCCAGCCGAGCAGCGCGCTGAAGAACGGAAACGTCTTGCCGGTGGCCGCGAAAGCCAGCCCCAGCGTTCCCGTCGCCCCGGCGTAATTCATCAGGAACGCGATGGCCAGCACCGCGGCCATGGTCAGTTCGGCGCGCGCCAGTTGCCGCCCGGTGTTTGCGAAGATCTTCGCCAGCTTGCGCGGCGTCACCCCCAGCAAGAATGCTCCCAGGATCGCGGCGAGCGTGCAGGCCGTGCCCGCGGCCGACAGCCAGTTCAAGTTGAACGCGGCCGGATACAGCGAGGGCTTGACAGTCACCGGTGGCATGCGTTGAATTTCATTGTGCAGCCACGGCCAATTCACCACGACCGTCACTCGATTCAAATACGGTTGAATCGCCTTGACGCCCCACAGCAACACAAAGACCACCAGCAGCATGTAAGGCATCCAGGCCACCAGCAACTTCCGCACTGGATAATGGGGCACGGCCTCGTGATGCTCGCCCACATGCTCGCCGCCCAGCGTAAAACTGTCACGCGGCCTCCAGAATCGCAGCAGGATTACCAGACCGCTCATCGCCGCCAGCGACGCGAGTAGATCCGTCAACTGGACGCTGACGAAGTTGGAAATCAGAAATTGAACGGAGGCGAATAGGATGCCGCACACCGCGACACCGGGCAGAACCCCTTTCAGAGCCTTCCAACCGCCCATCACCATGATCAGATACGCGGGGATGATCAACGAAATCGGCGCGCACACGCGTCCTACTCCGGCGCTGAGCCGTTCCAGCGGCAAGCCGGTAACGCCGGCCAGCGTAATGATCGGTATCCCGATGGAACCGAAGGCGACCGGCGCGGTATTCGCCAGCAGGCACAACGCCGCCGCGTAGAACGGCGCGAATCCCAAGCCCGCCAGCATGGCCGCCGCAACCGCGATGGGAGTGCCGAACCCGGCCGCGCCTTCGATGAACGCGCCGAACGCGAACGCGATCAGCAGCGTCTGCATGCGCCGATCCTCAGTCAGATGGCCCACCGAATCCTTGATGATTTCGAATTTGCCGGTCTCGAGCGTTACGCGATAGAGCAGGATGGATGAGAACACGATCCAGCCGATCGGAAAGAGCCCGTACGCGGCGCCATAGGTGATTGCCCCGACAAGATTCCGCAGCGGCATCCCATACTCGAAGATGGCGACCACCACGGCGGCGCCCAGTCCCCACAGCGCCGAGATCCACGCCGGCTTGCGCAATATGCCCAACAAGAACAACAGCACGAAAATAGGGAATGCCGCGACCAGCGCGGACCACAGCAAGCTTCCAGCGACGGGGGTATAGTTGTGCTGCCACATGGCGAAAATATCATCCAACTATACGGACCCGTTCGGAAAGCTGTCAAGCGGTTCGAGGCTCGACTGGGGACTCTTCGAGCTTTGATTCGAGACCCCCGCCGCTAGAAGTTCGAGCGCGCCGGTTAAAATGAAGAATGACCCTCGAAATCGTCGCGCGCGAGCAGGAAGGCATCACAATTCTGGATCTGAAGGGGCCTCTTCGATTCGGACAGGAGGATCTGGAATTCCGCAGCCAGCTTTTGAAGCTCTGCCAAGCGGGAACTCTCCGCGTAATCGTGAATCTCAGAGATGTAACCCACCTTGACACCACCGGGCTGGGCACTCTGCTATTCGCTTTGGCCAAGCTTCAGAAGGCAGGTGGACGTCTCGCCATCTTCAATTTGAACAAGTCCCACATCGATCTGGTTTTGCTTGCCAGGATGGATGCCGTGTTCGAGGTGTTCAAGGACGAGCAGGATGCAATCAACAGCTTCTTTCCCGATCGCAAGGTTCCGCGCTTCGACATCCTGGAATTCGTTCGATCCGCCGAGCACGAGCACCCGCCACATCAGTAGATCTTCCGCGCGGCGCCGCCTTGCAAAAAAATGCGCCTGAGCAAGTTACGCCCAGGCGCGAGACCGGAGAGGAATCATGGTTATTAAACGTCCGCGGACAAGATTAGAATAAGCGCTCCATCGCCCTCGATCCATAAATCAAATGGTGTAGACCGTACTTGAAACTCCTAGTACTTACGTCGCCCGACGCCCGCTCATGTATCCTTAGCTAAGGCTTCCAATGCCAGAGCTAAGGCTTCCAACGCCAGTTGTGCCGCCCCATCGTCTCCTGTTCGTGGATGACGACTCCTCGGTTCACGAACGGTTTATGCCATACTTGCGGGCACGCGTTGGCAGGCGGACGCCGCATCGAACGGCGAAGATGCCCTTGCGCGCAATCGCCCCATGCGCTACGGGCACATCGCGACCGAAGAGGATCGCGTCGGTCACCTGGATAAACTGCGGACTCTTCAGGATGAAACAGGAGGGTTTGTGACCTTCATTCCGCTGACGTTTCATCCCGACAATACGCAACTCGCGCATATTCCCAAGACCACCGGGTTCGACGATCTCCGCCAGATCGCGGTCTCGCGGCTGATGCTGGATAATATTTCGCACATCAAGGCGTACTGGATCATGATGACCCCACGGATCGTGCAGATCGCGCAGCGCTTCGGTTCGGACGATATCGACGGCACCGTCGTTGAGGAAAAGATTTACCACGATGCGGGTGCAACCACGTCGCAGAATCTGGACCGCGCGGTGAATTGCTGCGCCTGATCCGCGAAGCCGGTCGCGAGCCGATGGAGCGGGACACGTTGTATCGTCCCGTCGAGCGCGCCGAGAATGCGTTCACGGTGCTGGTCTAAGGTCCTGTTATTGGTCATTCAAAACATTTCCGACTGGAGTCCCATGAAAATGCGTCACGCGATGGGGGCCAGCCCCTTTTTCTTGGTCCTGTTTCTATTAGCCAGTGCCGCACTCCCGGCACTGGCGTACCAGGCTCAATTGCCGGCCTCTTGCGGTGCAGTCGGCGCGAAAAGCTATACACCTCCCGCGGTCACCATTCCCCCGCTGGTTCTCAATCGCGGCACGGTGATCACGGTCACCAATGCCACGGTTGCGATTAATGGCGACACCTCCTCGGTCGCGGCGCTGATGGCCAATCCCGGCCCGGACGGGATTTCTCTCCCGGAAGCGATCATGGCCACGAACAACGACCCTGGCACATGGGACATCGAGTTCGCTCCGGCGCTGAAGGGCTCCATCATCGACATCGATCCGGCGCCGTCCGTAGGATTTCTAGGATTGCCTGGCTTAAGTGGGGGCAATGTCACCATCAACGGCGACATCAATGGCGACGGGAAGCCCGATATCACGCTCACCACCAGCCAGTCTGGCAACACTTCGGGTATTTCTGTCGCTTCCGGGGGCAACACCCTCTACGCGCTGGCTCTCCAGAATTTTACGTGGGGGGTGAGGATCTCGCCTCCGCCCACAGCCAACGGGGTGACCTTCTCCGACATCACCATCAGCAACCTGGTGATCACGAACGCCCAAATGGCCGGAATCTACTTGTTTCCGGCGGACGTAAGCAGCACCTGGGACCATCTGCTGATTACCGGCAACACGTTCTCCGGCAGCGTCTCCGGCCCGATCAATGCCATCGATTTGGAACTTGGCAGCACGGCTGGTGACACGTTGCAGCACACCACCATCGCCAACAACAATATTACGATTCCGATGCCAGGAGCGGGAGGCATTGCGATGAACTTCGGAGCCGGGCTTGGAGCGAGGAACAACCAGGCGATCGATACCTTGATCGCGAACAACGTCATTTCAGCCGCTCTTCCCCAATTCGCGATCCGCATCGCGACCGGTGTCGGCAGCGCATCGTCGAGCTTGATTGACGGCATGCAGGTCATCGGCAACCAGATGCTCATTTCCGGCCCGCCTGTTATGGGCGGACCGGGTACGGCCGCCATCGTCGTGGCCAGCGGCGATGCCGCCAGCGACGACGGATACCCATCCCTGCGGCCGATCCAGTATTCGGAGAACAACATCCTGCGTAACCTCAGTATTCTCTCGAACACCATTGCAGGAACCCCTAACTTCGGAATCGCCGTTCAGGCGGCATGCTGCGGGAACAGCAACAATACGATTCAGAATCTCTCCATCCTGGGCAATACCATAAGCGCGGAGGGCGAAGCAGTAGAACTGGTGGGCGGCGCCAGCGGCGGCTATTACAGCAGGCCCTCATCGGGGAATGCGTTGACCAACGTCCTGATCCAGGCGAACACCATCCGGATGACGCCGCCTATCTGCAATTGTTACCCGGCAGGGCTGGGACTCACGTTCGGGGGTATAGATGTCATCGCCGGATTGGCGGAGCCGGGAAATAGCGTCACCGGTATCTTGATTGCCAACAACGACGTGGACACTCCGTTTGTTGGGATCAGTATCGTCGCAGGCGTGGGCGCCTCGGGAGGTCCGAACGCCCCGGTTTCCCCGGCTGACAACAATGTCGTGTCAGCCGCGCAGATCTCTTGCAACCTGGTGGAGCAGGCTCCCACGCTGCCCGTCAATTTTCCCCCGCTGCCTGTCAATTTTCCGGGGATCCAGGGCATCGACGTCACGGCAGGATTGCTTAACGCGAATGGAAACCAGGTGCAGCAACTGACCGTGGTGAACAATCTGGTGGCGGGGATACTTGGCGATGCGTCTCTGTTCGGCAACCTGGGAAGCGGGTATTTCACCAATCAGGGCACTACGACGGGAAATACGATCTCGATCGCACAAATTTCGAGCGCCGCTAACGGGCCGGCGATCACGGGCGTGGCGAATGCCGAGAGCGGCTCGCTTGTAATTGCTCCGAATACTTGGATCTCGATCACGGGGACGAATCTCGCGGCGAATACGCGCAGTTGGGCGCTCGCGGATTTTGTCAACAACCAGTTGCCGATCGCGCTTGACGGGACCAGCGTGAAGATCAACGGGCAAAACGCGTTCGTGTTCTATATCAGCTCGACGCAGATCAATGTGCTGACGCCGCCGAATCTGGGATCGGGTCCGGCGCAGGTTCAGGTGACGGTCTCGGGAGTCTCGTCGGCGACTTACACGGTTTTAGCGTCGCCGGTTTCGCCGGCTTTCTTCGTGATCGGCGGATCGCCGTATGTGCTCGCGACCCACGCTGACGGCAGTCTCATCGGGCCAGCGACCTTATACCCCGGATCGACCACGCCCGCCAAACCGGGCGAGACCATTGTCGCCTATGCGAACGGCATGGGGCCCACGTCGGTACCGGTGGTCGCGGGATCTCTAAATCAGTCGGGTGTTCTGAACCCATTGCCGGCGATTCAAGTGGGAGGGATCACGGCGAACGTGAGATTCGCGGGATTGACCTCGCCGGGACTCTATCAGATCAACCTCGATATTCCGCCCGGTCTCGCGGCGGGAGATTATCCCCTCTTGGCCACGCTGAGCGGTACGCCCACACAGTCCGGCACTTTGATCACAATCCAGCCCTGAACGCTGCCCTTGGAGAAGCCCGCCTCGAATGGCAGCCGCAAGACAAGCCAGCCGTCAGAGGGGATCGCGCACTGCGACGTCCGCTCATAGTGGTTCATCAGAACGGAACTGGCCTCGGCCACGCGCGGACGGCTGTGCCCCACCAGCGGCACATTGTTATAGCAATCGAGATAGGCGTCGCCCGGTTTCGTCGTCGAGATACTGACGCCAGCCCCGAACGATCTTCAGCGGCTCGTCATAGCTGACGCTGAGATTGCCGCCGAGCAGCGCGGCGAGCCGCATGCTGATCAATCCCCTGCATCCCGTCTTTCCACTTCAGGCTCATCTTGCGTGAGACAAGAGTCCCTTTCGGTGACATGCGGCCTTCTGCCAAAATAGGCATGGCAGGTTCTCCACCCCTGCTCGCTATCGGAGGCTCGCAAGATGCAGCTGCGCGTCCTTGCATTTGTGCTCGCCGGGGGCAAAGGAACCCGGCTTTATCCGCTCACCAAGGAACGGGCGAAACCGGCCGTTCCGTTCGGCGGACGTTATCGCATTGTCGATTTCGTGCTCAGCAATCTCGTCAACTCGGGAATCTATTCTATTTATGTCCTAGTTCAATTCAAGAGCCAGTCTTTGCTCGAACATCTTCGTGAAGGATGGGAGGCTACCAGCCTGCTCCGGAATCACTTCATCACTCCGGTGCCGGCGCAAATGCGCTCGGCCGGCGAGGATTGGTATCGCGGCACCGCGGACGCTATCTATCAGAACATGAATCTGATCGAGCAGGCCGAGCCGCACGTGGTCGCCATTTTCGGCGCGGATCACATCTACCGCATGAACATTCGCGAAATGGTGGAGTTTCACGTCGGGCGAGGAGCGCAGGCGACGGTCTCGGCGATTCCTGTGGAGAAGGAGCAAGCCGCCGAATTCGGCGTGATCGAAACCAAGGAAGACGGCTTGATTACCGGCTTTCACGAAAAGAAGCCAGACGCGCCCACCATGCCGGGCGATCCAAATCGCGTGTACGCTTCCATGGGAAACTATCTGTTCTCCACCAAACTGCTGCTCGACGAACTGCGCGCCGACGGAGAGAACGAACGCAGCTCTCACGATTTCGGGCGCGACATTCTGCCGGGGCTTATCGGGCGCGCCGACATGTACGCTTACGACTTTCAAACCAATCGGATTCCCGGCGATCCGGCGGGCGCCCCGATCTACTGGAGGGACGTGGGAACCATCGACGCGTTCTTCGATGCGAACATGGACCTGCGCTCCGTTTCACCGGAATTGAATCTTTACAATCGGCAATGGCCGCTGCGTACCGCCGGCTACTTCGACGCGCCGGCCAAGTTCATTTTCGACGCCGATGGACGCCGCGGACAAGCGCTCGATTCGATCGTTTCCGGCGGAACCATCCTGTCCGGCGGCCTGGTCCGGTCGTCCGTCATAGGGCGCGCCGTCAAAATCCACTCGCACGCTTATATCGAAGACTCCATTATCTTCGACAATTGCGACATCGGACGCCGTGCGCGGGTACGCCGCGCCATCCTCGATAAGAACGTTCGCATCCCCGCGGACGCCACCGTGGGCTACGATCTCGATCGCGACCGGCAGCTTTACCATGTCACCGATAGCGGCATCGTTTTGGTGGAGGGCCACCGGTCGCCGGTTGACATCGCCAGCATGGACCTTTAAGTTCGCTCGGCCCGGTGGGTTAAATCACGCAGATTGAGCCGCGCCATACCGGCCAAAACCATTCCAATCATAGGCTTCCAAGATCGATTTTTCTTGGCTAGATGAATGCCCAGTCCAGGCTGGGAGGGCGATATGAGCAGGATTGGAAGGATTACATGCTTGGCGTCCGCATGCGCGCTTTTCGCTTGTGCACAAGGCCAAACTCCAGCGGGTGCGCCCGCGAAGATCATCGTAACGATTGGCCACCACTACGGCCAGTCGCCGCCGGTACTTACCCGAGAGGACCTGATTGTCACCGAACAATACCAGCCGCTGCGGATCACGAATGTAGTTCCATTATGCTGTACCAGCGCCGCGCTCGAAATTTACTTTTTGGTGGACAACTGCTCGAACTGCGAACCGGGATCGAAGTTCGAGGAGTTGCGGCGCTTCATCAATGCCCAGCCAACGACGACCTTGATCGGCGTCGCGTATATCAGAAACGGTCGGCTGGAGTTGGCTGAGAAACCGACGCAGGATCGGGCACGCGCCATCCAGGCTCTCAACGCGCCGGAGGGCAGCAAACCCGCGAGTCCATTTAGCGCATTGACCGACCTGATCAACGGGTGGCAGGCGGAGTCGGCGCGTCACGTCGTGCTGATGGTCTCGAACGGAATCGATCCGGCCCCGCGCGACGAGTTCAAAGATCCGGCCGCCGACGCCGCGATCGAGGCCGCTCAGCGCGCCGGTGTCGCCGTTTACGCGATCTATCATCCCAGCGCCGATTATCTCGGGGCCGATTCTTCGAAGATTTATTCGGGGCAGATTCAGCTCGCGCACCTGGCGGTGGAAACCGGCGGCGAGGCCTATTTCCTGGGCTTTGGACCGCTACCGTCGCTCGCGCCGTTCTTATCGGACATAGCGGATCACCTGGCGAATCAGTACTTGGTGGAGTTCCTGGCGAGCCCCGGAGAGGCGGGGGCGCTCGAGGAGGTCACGGTTCGGAGCAAGGCCCCGGACGTCGAACTGGTGGTGCCGGCGAGAGTCTGGGTTCCTGGACTAACTACGCTGCACCCTCGCTGAAAGCTTGGTCGGGCCGGATCCTGGACGCCAGCACAGCCCCAACCAGCAGCAAAAGGATCGAGCAGAGGAACGGGAAAACCCAACTGCCGGTGCGGTCCACCAGATAGCCAAAACTGGACGGCGACACCAAGCCCGCCAGGCCAAAGCCGAAATTCATCATGCCGCTGGCCGAGCCGGCGTAGCGCGGAGCGATGTCCATGGGCATGGCCCAGATCGGCGCAACGATCAGCTCGGCGAAGAAGAACGCCAGCGACAGGCACACCGCCGCGACTTTCAGATCGTGAAACAGAACCACCGGCCACAGGAAGATGAACGCGCCCAAGAATCCCGCCACGATCACGGACCGGCGGGCCAATACCAAGTTGCCGGTCTTGCGAAGCAAACGATCGGTCGCCACTCCCCCCGCTGTATCGCCGATGACGCCCGCAAACAACACGCCCGCGGAGAACATCGCGGAGGACTGGAGGTTGAGATGATAATTTTCAAAGAAGAACGCCGGAATCCAGCTCAGAAACAGCCAAAGCGTCCAACCGTAGCAGAAGTCAACCATCGTCACCGGCAAAATGCGCCGCGCTAGCCGCAACCACGGGATCGCCGTCCGGCCATGCCTGGCGGGTGCGGGCAGATCTTGAAGGTCCGCTTCGGTGATCGCAGGATGTTGACGCGGATCGTTCCGAAAATACCAGACCCAAACCAACAGCCAGACCAGGCTCGCCAATCCGAGGATCACGAAACAGCGGCGCCAGGAAGCAACCAGAAGCAGCGCCGCCATCAACGGCGGTGTCGCCGCGTTTCCGATTCGGGCAAACGAATGCGTGACCCCTTGCGCAAAGCCCCAGTCCCGGACCGGAATCCACGTGGACATCGCCCGCGTGGCAGTGGGGAAGGCGGCGCCTTCGGCGAAGCCCAGAGCCAAACGCAACATGAACAACGATACGAACCCGCTGGCCGCGCCCGTGAGCAGCGTGGAGGCGCATACCATCGCGCAGCATATCGACAGTGTCAGGCGCGGTCCGAATTTATCGCCAATCCAGCCGCCGACCAGCTGAAACAAGGCATAGGGAATCGCGAAGGCCGAGAACGCCAGTCCAAGCTGAGTATTGCTGAGCCCAAGGTCCGCTTTGATCAAGGGCGCCGCCGTCGCGATGTTCACACGGTTGACGAACAGGATCAGGTACAGGATACACAGTAGCGATAGAACAATTCGCGGGGCGCTGAGGCGCCGCAGCCGCGCTGTGATCACACCGCTTCGCTCGACGCGCTCTTGATTTGCGTGCGGTATAGGATCCGCCGCGAGCTTGGATCGAAGGAGTCGCGCCGATGCATGGTGCAACGGTTGTCCCATAGGACGACGTCGCCCGGTTGCCATTGGTTGTACCACGCGATGTCATCCCGCGTCGCGTACGACCACAGTTCATCCAGCAGCGCGGCAGACTCCGACAGCGGCAGTCCGCCGATGTAGGCGTTCCGGCGGCGGCCGAGATACAACGCGCTCCGCCCCGTCTCCGGATGAATGCCGACCAGAGGGTGATACACGCCGGGAGACAGCACCGGATCGTCGGTGGCAACCACTCCCTGACGCAAATAGCCGCCGCTGTTATACGTCGCGTCATGTTTGAGAGTGAGGCCCGAAATCCGCTGCTTCAGCGCATCCGGCAGGCACTCATAGGCGCGGTACATGTTCGAGAAATGGGTATCGCCCCCTGTGGGAGGAACCTCCACTGCGTACAGCATGCTGGCCTTGGGCGGATGCTCGAGGTAGGACATGTCGGTGTGCCAGACGGCCTCGCCCGCACCCAAGCTGCCGATGGGCGCTCCGTTTTCGATCACGTTTGAAACCACGTAAAGTTCCGGATGGCCTTCGACGAACCGGCGACCGGTCTCCTGCACCGGCGCCCAATCGAGATCGCCGAAGCGGCGACTGAATCGAATCAGATCTTCGACGGTAAGCCGTTGGCCGCGAAATCGTAGGACCAGATGATCGAGCCATATGCGGTGGATCTCATCGAAGTCCTGATCGGTCGAGGTCTTCAGCTCGACGTCCTGAATCTCCGCTCCAAGCGCTCGGCCGCTAGGGATGACCCGCATGCAATTACTTCATAACATTAGCAGAGAGCCCCGCCCCCGTTCCCCCCAGCACCCGCCTAGCCCGTCTACCTCCTGTGTTGCGACAATTCAACGTCACGAAACATGTCGGCTCCAATTCGCGCGCCAGTATAATAGAGGCACGCGACCGGTTCGCGACGCTTGGGGGTACCGGTCATGCAAACTGCCGAAGCGCAACCATCCCGGCCGCCGTTGGGCGGCATCGTCTGGGACATGGTACTCAATGCAATCATCCCGGTCGTTCTGTACAAGCTTTCCAGACGCTACCTGTCAACCTCCGAGTTCACTGCCCTGATGATTGCTGCCACTTTCCCTCTGGGCAAGAGCATCTTCAATTTAGTGCGCCGCGGGCAAGCAGATCCGATTTCGATCGTGGTTCTGTTGGGAATAGCCTTCGACGGCGTTGCTTTGCTTTTCGGGGGCAGCGTTCGTCTCTTGCTGGTTCGCGAATCCTGGTTTACCGGTGCGTTCGGCTTCGCCTGTTTCATCTCTTTGCTGTTCCCGCGGCCGATCATGTTCTATTTCGCGCGTTATTTCACGGCGGGAACCGACCCGCGGCGGCTGGCGAGATTCAACGCCGCGTGGCAACTGCCTGAGGTGCGATTTTGCCACCGTCTGATTACCAGCGTGTGGGGAACTGCGTTCGTGGGAGAGTTGATTCTTCGAATTATTTTGATCTACAATACATCCCCGGCGACGGTCCTGATAGCCTCGCCGATCCTGCTTGGCACGCTCACTACGGTAACAATGGTCTGGGCATTTAGCTATGGTCACCGGGTGCGGTTGCGTGCCTTGGCTCAGTTCGGCTAGGAAGTAATGGTCCCTGTCCGAGCGATAAACGCTCTTTTGGGCTTGGCTCGAAGCCGCCGACCTTCGGGTAAACGCCAGCAACTAAAGGGAATCGAGAACCATTTTACGAAAGTCATGTAACGGGTTACTCGAAATGGGTGTCGTACTACTGAGATGACTCCCACAGCAGAATCCCCACCCGAGGAAAATATCATTCTCAATGGTATCCCGGCGTCCGAGATCCGGCCGCAACTGGACTTGGTGTTACGCAGCCGTTCGTTCTTCCAATCCCATCGCATTCGCCGTTTCCTGCAGTTCGTGGTTGAGGAGAGCCTTCTCGGCCAGCCGCAGCGCCTCAAAGAATACTTGATCGGACTCGAGGTTTTCGACCGCCTCGAGGCCTTCGATCCGCGGGTCGATTCCATCGTGCGCGTCGAGGCGCGGCGCCTACGCTACAAGCTGGATGAATACTATCGTACGGAAGGCCGTGAAGACCCTATTCGCATCGTCCTCAGAAAGGGCAGCTACGTGCCCATCTTCGAACACCGCTCCGCGAGCGCTTTCGGCGGCGGCGTCGTTCCTCGCCGAGCCATCCAAGTTGCGCCCTTTGCTTTGTTGCACGCCAGTTCCCAGAGCATGCCGATGGCGGACGAAATCCAAAGAAGAGTGGCGCACTCGCTCATCAAGGAAGGCAGTTTCCAGGTGATCGCGAGGCCTCGGGCCGCCGCCGGTTCGACGGAAAACGGAAGCGGGCACGCCTCCGAAAGCCTTCCGGACTACATCGTGGAAGGCAGCATCGAGTTCTTGGAGGATCGTTTCCATCTGCTCCTGCAATTGTTCCAGTGTTCCGGCGGTTCCTACATCTCATCGGAGGCGACCGACTGCCCGCTGGAGGACCTCGCCTCCGTCGACCATTTGGCGCAATCGCTGGTGCGCGATTTAGTGGGCCCTCCCGCCGATTCCATCGCCGCCCGCAGACAAAGCGGCCCCAAAGAGAGCCGCGACGCCTACTTGCAGGGCCGCTATTCCTGGAAACGAGCGACGCCGGACAGCATTCGCGAAAGCGCGGCTTGCTTTACGCAGGCAGTGGAACACGACTCTAATTACGCCGCCGCCTGGGCCGCTTTGGCCGAATCCCTCCTGGTCAGCGCGCTATTCGGTTACGAAACCAACGCCGGGAGCGTCGACAAAATTAGGGAGGCCGCTCGGAACGCGGTATCGCTCAACCCCTCGCTCCCGGAAGGGCGGGTGGCATTGGGCTCCGTCCTGTCCCTGCTGGATTGGGATTGGGCCGCCGGCCAACAGGAACTCGAGAAATCCATCCAACTGGACAGCCACGATCCGACCGCGCGCATCGCTTACGGGGTCCATCTGGCTTGCCGGGGCGCGCTGCCGGCCGCGTTGAGCGAAGTGGAGCGCGCCCTCGAGATCGATCCCGCGTCGCTCTTTCCGAATTTCGTCCTGGGCTGGCTCGACGGCGTGTCGCGCCGCTTTGAAGAGGCGATCGCGCAACACCAGCTGGTGGCGCGGCTCGCGCCGGACTATGGGCTTCCGCACTTGGGGCTGGGATTGGCATACGCGGGCAAGGGAATGTTCACGGACGCCATCGCGCATTTCACCAACGCCAGCCAGATGAAATGCCGGTCGCTGCTGCATGCCGAGATCGGTTATTGCTACGCCATGTCCGGCCGCAAGGACGAGGCGCGCCGGGAGATCGCCGCGCTAAGCGCCCAGTCGGATTCGCGCCATGTTTCGCCGGTCAGTTTCGCGCTCATCTACGCCGGTTTGGGCGACAAAGAAAAAGCGCTCGACTATTTGGACGAGGCCATCGAAATTCGCGCCGCTTCGCTGCCCGTGCAGATGCTCGGCCCGGAATTCGACGGCCTGCGAGGAGAATCCCGATTCCAGGCGCTACGGCAGCGGATGGGGTTGCCGGAAGCGTGAAATTCGAGCTGGAGTCGGCCGACCCGTTAAATCAGCATTAGCCGGGTTGCTGGACCCAAGCGCGTCCGCCGGGACCGATCTGGCGAAGCTTCTCAGGACCGGACTTCAGAACCGCTGGTCGGAAACGTTGCAGGACCTACGCAGGTTCCGAGGCAGATGTCCGCCTATCCGGGCGTGTTGCCGGATGCGAGATACTACCAAGGTGTCCTCATGATCGAATCCTCTGATTTTCGGACGCAAAGAATGCCGCTCAGCCACGGAGCCGGTCATATACCCGTACTCGGCTTTGGCACCCTGGTTCCTGATGCAGCCTCGACGATAAGTGCTACCAGAGACGCGCTGGAAGCCGGGTTTCGACACTTCGATTGTGCGGAACGATACCGGAACGAGCGTAAGGTGGGCGAGGCGTTGCAGGCTGGACTCGCCGCTGGAGGGCTTGCGCGCGAAGACATCTTTGTTACCTCAAAGTTGTGGAACTCCAATCATCGGCCCGAGCGGGTCAAACCGGCTTTCGATGCGAGTCTCGACAGACTCGGGCTCAACGATCTGGATCTTTATCTCGTTCACACTCCATTCGCGTTTCAACCAGGGGACGACCAGGATCCGCGGGATCAAAACGGCAATATCATTTACGACCGCGGCGTGACTTTGCTCGATACCTGGGGGGCCATGGAGAGTCTCGTGGACAATGGCAGATGCGGGGCCATCGGACTGTCTGATATCAGCTTGAGCGAACTCGCGCCCATTTACGAATCGGCGAGAATCAAGCCGGCCGTGGTCCAAGTCGAGGCACATCCGTATCTGCCGGAAGCGGAGCTTCTGGAATTCTGCAAGAAGAACGACATCGTGTTTTTGGCTTTTGCTCCATTGGGTCACGGACTAAAGCCGGGGCCGCTCGAAGATCCAGTCATTTCGGCAATTTCCGCACGAGTTGGAAAGACGCCTGCGCAGGTGCTGTTGGCCTGGGCGGTGCAGCGTGGCACGGCTTTGCTTACCACTCCCAGGACTGCGGCCCGCGCGCGGGAGAATTTCAACATCTCCGCTCTTCCGGAAGACGCGCTTGATGAAATCAATCGCATTCAAACCAGACAGAGGTTCAATGAAGTAGTGAAGACCGGCAGCCCGGGTTTCATTCCACAAGGGAGATGATCATGCAAGAGGAACAAATACGTGAAGCTCTGAATAAACACTGGCAGGCGTCAGCAGGCGGCGATGCAAACGCGGAACACGATATTTACGATGAAGATGCCGTTTGTGATTATCCGCAGTCAGGGGAGCGAATCCTCGGGCGAAAGAACTTGCAGGCCTTGCGGAGTCATCATCCAGGCAAGCCGTCTGGTTTTAACGTCAGGCGAATCCTCGGAAACGGCGATCTCTGGGTCACGGAATACACAATCACCTACCAGGGGAGGCCAGCGTACACAGTGAGTATTATGGAGTTCCGCAACGGTAAGGTTATGCACGAGACTCAGTATTTCGCGGATCCCTTCGAGGCGCCAGCCTGGCGGAGCCAATGGGTTCAGCTGACGCCGCATTGAGGCGGGATTGAAGGGTCACGGCAACGCTGATTTGGACAACAGAGCGGGTGCGACGAATAGCGCTACATCTACCTCATAGCTTTCCGATCGACCATCCCAGCGCTCGGTATTCGAGTTGCCTGTTCATTGCTCATCTTTGCGCTGCTCATACCGCTTCACCTATGCCCGTAATCGGTGAAAACGTAATCTCTCGTCTTCACCCTCGTGTGGCACGCGAACCCGCACTTGGCGTCGTTCCCCTGCGGCGGCTTGCCAGCCAAAGTGCCGGGCGTGAAGGTATCGGATGCAGCGTCATAGTCGAACACGGCGTATCCCCACCCACCGCTGTCGGCGAACCTCTTGCTGTCCTTCACCATGAAGTCCATGTCGTGCTGGGTTCCTGGCACCGTCGCTGCCGGAAACGTCTCCATCTTTTTCGGGTTCCAATGGATTTTCGCCAGCTTGGCGCCGTCGGGGAAAGGCTTGCCGTTGCCGGGAACGCCGTCCAAGTAGGCCTTGATCATCACAGGATTAGCGAGGATCGCAGCAATAAGGGCTCCGTCCTGACTGATAGAGACAACCTGCCAGGCCTCGTATCCTTTGAACTCGGAGAACGAGAGCCCATTCGGCACTTTCAAGGTGTACTTATCCTGCGCAGCCATGGCCAGCGCCGCCAGAACAGAGAGAAATACTCCAACGAAGACTATTACCCCTATATGTTTGCGCTTCATGCCCAGTCTCCTTTGCTGAACCTATGTTCACTGACCTGCTTATGGCGTGAATCATCACAGCATACTCGTTTCATTGCGGCAGTTCTTTGCCGGCCTGCTGCGCCACCATGTACGCAGCGTACCACTCGGGCCAGTTCTCGTCGCGCTGCCCGGTTCGCTTCTCATGCTCGCCGTGGGCTGCCTCCGCACGCCGGAGCGCGCTCGCCAGATCGTTCGCCGAAGCGAACGAAGTCTCGCCGGAATCGATGCGCCCAGCGAGACGGGTTGTGACCTCCTGCAACAGCCACTGGTTGCCGTCCGGGTCGCTGAACGTAGCAAAGGAACTGTAGCTGGCATGATCCGGCGCGGGCCCGCTGAGGCGGCCGCTGGTGGCGTCGGTCTGGAACTGCGCGCCCGGCGTTCCGGCGTGAAACACCTCGCTGATATCGCCAGCGTGAGCGACCAGTTCGCCGCGCGCCGCCTCGATGTCGGAGACGATGAGGTAAAGGCCCTGGGCCGAGCCGGGCGCGGCGGATGTGATGTTTGTGCCGAACTGAATCGAGCAACCCGAGCCCGGAGGCGTGAACTGGACGACGCGGAAGCCGTTGTCGAAGGGGAAGTCGGCATCCAGCCTCCACCCGAGGTTTGCGTAGAACTGCTTCGCCCGGTCGACATCCGAAACCGGGATGACGAGCGCCTCGAGCTTCATGTCGGTTCTCGCGGCTCTTTCGACAACGCCGGTTACCGCTTTTTCCAATTGAGTCACCCTCCGTGGTGGTTCGGCCATGCAACTTGCCCGCCAACCTGGATTCTGGCATTATGCGATTGAAGTCAGACCATTTGGAAGCGCTCGGCGCGAGCGATCGACTCCATCCTGTCGAAGCGCGGTCTCGAATTGGCAGTCGAGTACGCTGAAGCGTCGGTGGGCCGACACGAGTATTGGCATGGGAACGGAATTGCTGCGATTTAACGGAGCTGTCGAGCGGGATCCCGCCATCGATGCGTGGATGAAAGAGCATGCCGGTGAATTGGGAGCCATCGCGCACCACTGGTTTGAGATGATGCGAAACTGCGGGGACGAAGTTCGGGAGCTCCTGCATGACGGCTGTCCGGTTGCATGTCTGGGAGATGCACCTTTCGGCTACGTCGATGTATTCACGTCGCACGTAAACGTGGGGTTCTACCACGGCGCAGCGCTGCCAGATCCGGCCCGCGTGTTGCAAGGCGCCGGCAAATTCATGCGCCATGTCAAGCTGAGACCGGGAATGGCCACAAACGCCGCAGCCCTGAGCAGGCTCATCGTTATGGCGTACTCGGATATAAAGGCGCGCGTCGAAAACGGCTAGCTCAGAGAAGCGCTCGAAAGCAGTTGGCGCAGCTTAACCGCGATAGCGCGCGGGCATCGGGCAGACTTGACCGCTGGGTACAGGATTGTGAGACGAATTGGTCTCATCTCGCATCCAATCGACAACTGGTGTCGAAGATCCAGGTGATCGGGAAGGGAGAGATGAAGCATGCAACGTCGTAGCTTGCTGAAGACTGCCGCGGCTCTCGCGGCATTCGAGCCCCTAGTGGCCGAAGCGCAAGAGCAGAATGAATCGACCACGGTCAAAGATGTCGCGCTTGGTCCCGGTATCAAGCTGACGGTGGAGCGGCGCGGCCCGATCGTTCTGTTCGGAATCAACCGGCCGGATGTCCACAATCGAATCGACCCAGAAACGTCCCAGAGCCTCGCCCGAGCCTACTACGACTACGAACATGATCCGAGCCTACGCGTAGCGATCCTGTTCGGTCACGGTCCCAATTTCTCGCGCGGCGTCGACGTGGATGCGACCGCGGCTCGCCTCCGGGAAGGTGGCGCGCCCGCGGCGGCAAATCCGCGCGCGATCGACCCGCTCGGCAAATCCAAACTGCATCTTTCCAAGCCCGTGATCGTGGTCGCCCATGGCGAAACCTGGAACATGGCCCACGAACTGATGCTCGCGGCCGACGTTCGCATTGCGGCCGAGAATACGGATTTCGGGCAGGACGAGAACACGCACGGCAGATTTCCTGGCGGCGGGGCAACCGTTCGCTTCGTGAGAGAGGCCGGATGGGGAAACGCGATGCGCTACATGTTGACGGGCGACCATTGGACCGCGCAAGAGGCGCTTCGCATGGGCGAGATTCAGATGATTGCATCGACTTTCGAGCACGCGCTCGAGGCCGCTATCAAGATCGCGGCTCGCGTCGCCGCGTGCGCGCCGCTGGGTATCAAGGCTACCTTGGCTTCGGCTCACCTTGCGCTGGACGAATCGGAGCCAGTCGCCCTCGCGAAAACGAGTGAGCAATATGCGGCCCTTTATCGCACTCAGGATTTCCTCGAAGGGCGCCGCGCGGAGGCGGAAGGCCGGCCGCCGGTCTACACAGGAAAGTAGACTATACCGGGAATTCGTTCTGAAACGGCGTTCCCGCAAATTACTCCCGATACTTCTGCTCGCACCCGCGGTTACTTGCCGGAACCGGGCTTGAACGAAGCCGAAGCGTCTGCCGCTTCGACTTCGTTCAAGTCAGCTCGTGGCCGTCGATCACAAACGTTTGACGGCTAACCCCCACGTCGCCGACGGGACCAAGCGACGGTGTGAATAGACTGTTTTGGTCGCTCAAGCGGGAAGTTTCGATAGGGAGCGCTGTTCGAGCCATGGGTTGCTGTGTGCCGAGGCAGGGACAAGGTTGTCGCCCTTTCCCCCTTCGCTGCGCTTCGAATACGCTGCTCTTGGGGCCGCCGAACGCCTCTTGCAGAATCGAGACGCCAGCGCCGCCTTTGGTGTTCGGGTTAGCTTCGCCGGAAGCCCCAGGGGTACCTCCAAATTCGGGCCCGAATCCCCTAGCATCAATTAAACGCAATGCTGCCTGAATGCTCACATGGTTGCTGGAGCGCGTTTCCCGAGATCAATCCTGTTTTGGTGTCAGAGTCCCGTCCCATGCGCGCATTGGACGGGAACATCACATGACTGGGGTGTTCTGAGCGCTCACAATCCACCACCGATCGTCTCGCCTCGCGAGTACATATAGAGCCAGTTCCTGGACAATGGAACCGTGAGACGGGTTCAGCGGCATTTCGTGCTCGTCCAATCCGGTCCGCCGAACACTCGCGCAGGCTATTTCTGGGCCGAGGAAGCCGAGCGCTTCCAAAGTGAATCGCGAACTATATCCGTACTGTCGCGAGCTGGCTGCCAGGCGCCGGTGGATCGGATTCAACTGGTCCAAGCCGATGACAATTTGGCCTTTGGGGCTACCCCAGATCACATCTTCGCTGAGAACACTGTCAAAGAGGTCGGCGTTCGACGTATTAATGGCACGTTCCAAGGTTGCGATCACAGCCAAAAGTGCGTCTCTGTCCCCAGTTATGTGCCGTTCGAAGAAAGTTGGCGCTTTTGGCAGCAAGCGGCTAAATTCCGTTTTCAACTTCTGCGTCATGACTCTTATCTCAGGCTGACGGTGCGTAAGGGGTGGTGGAACGCGCTCCGTGCAATGCGACTGCCCACCAGTTCAATCGCGCGAGAAGAGTCTCCATGCCCCTCTGAGCGCGTTCCGGATTCCGTAGCGCACCCGATTCATCGAATTGCTCCCATGCGCCGGGAAAGCTCACAGAATCACGGATGGTCACGGCGTGCAGTTCAGCGAAGACCAACCGCAACTGTTCCACTGCGCGCAGCCCACCGGAGGCGCCGCCATAAGAGACGAAGGCAACCGGTTTAGCGTGCCACTCAGCCCCGCTCGAATCGATCAAAGCCTTGAGCGGCGCCGGATATCCATGATTGTATTCCGGGGTCACGATCACAAAGGCGTCTGCCAGGCCCAGCCGCTGTTGCAGGGACTGGGAAGGGCGTTCATCAATGGACGGCCCAGCGGGCGGTTCGGCCGGATCGATCACGTCAAGCCGGAACTTTTCGCTGGCCGCGAGCCGCTCCACAGTCCACCTCACCACGGTGTCGCAAAAGCGCCCCGGACGCGTGCTCCCATAGATCACCGCAACTCTGATCTCTTCCATTGTTCCTCCCCTACCGGCATGGCAAGCTCTCAAGATGAGTGTAAGACCTCAAGTACACTTGAGGTCAAGGGGATGATGAAAAAAAATGTTCCGAAGCACATTTCCCTGGAACTCACGGTGGGTCAGGTAGCGAAGCGGAGCGGGGTCGCGATCTCCGCCCTGCACTATTACGAGTCCGAGGGATTGATCAGCAGTTGGCGAAACCAGGGAAACCAGCGGCGTTATTCACGGGAAGTTCTTCGTCGCGTGGCAGTCATCAAGGCGGCGCAGCGCGCAGGCATATCGCTGGCATCAATACGCAAGGCGATGGCGGCGCTGCCGGGCGGGCGCACGCCTACAGCGGAGGACTGGCAGAAGCTGTCGGCGGGATGGAAAGCCGACTTGAACGATCGAATTACGCGCCTTACCCGGCTTCGCGATCAACTTGATGGTTGCATCGGCTGCGGTTGCCTTTCGCTCGGTGTCTGTCCGCTACGCAATCCCTGGGACAAGCTGTCGAAACTGGGCCCCGGGGCGCTGTTGCTTGATCCCGAACGTGACAGAAGGACAGGCGGCGGTAAGGCAGAGATTGACCCCGGAGGGTCTTAGGAGCTCACGTCGCGCATAATGGCATCGACGTGCGTTATTAGTATCGAAAGTCCTCTGATCTCGGGATCAACTTCGAACGGCCGGATTCGCGCCGAAGAATGTAACCTTCCTGCAAGCCTTACGAACGTCTCGGGGATCACTCTTTGCCGTCGATAAGGAACTGCTCGATCTTGCCGTCGGCAAGGTCATATTCCGCAATCTGCAGTTGCCGGCGCCGATAGATGAGAGTCAGCGCATAGTGTTTTGTGCCACCGCGCAATTGTACGGAATCGAGCCTCACTTGCTGTAAATCGCCGAGGGGTGCGAGGCTTCGGCGAATGTCGCTTACGGCCTGATGTGTGAATGTTTCTTTGGCATCGGGCGCGAGGTCGTCGCGATTTACGCGTCCTTGGGTAAGGTCCAAAATCAGCCTGTGTGCTCTCGTTTCGATAGCGTTCTCCACTGGGATACCGGCAGGCGCTTTCGAAGAGATTGCTGTATCCGACCCGGGGGGCTCCACAGGTTTGATGCCCACCAGGCTCTGCAATTTTCCAGCGAGTTCACTGGTAGCGTCCGAATACTCCGCGTTTGTCAGGATGACGACGGCGGCCTTCAGGTCGGGCAGGACAAAATTGTGCGACCGGAACCCGGAGATTTCTCCAGGGTGATGCAGCATCAGGTGCCGCTCGCCATCGAGTCCCGCGACGTCCCTCACGAAGAATCCAAGCCCGTAGCCCGTCGAACGCCCGTCGATCGTTTTGATCTCGGAACTCATGTCCCGATAGGAGGCTGCACTCAATAGACTCTGGTTCATCACGCTGATGTCCCAAAGCGCGACATCTTTGGCTGTCATTTCTAGATCGGCCATCGCAAAGAGCCAATTGCGGCCGGTTCGGGGCGCGGGGCGAGGAGGTCCCAGAGCAAAGCGGTAGTACCCAACCGCATTGCGTTCTGACTGGCTCGGATGATCCGCAAATGTCTCGTCGGTAATACCGACCGGACCCAGAACTTCATCCGCCAGAAACTTCTCGTAGGGCTCGCCTGTGACCTTTTCAACGATTCGTCCCGCGATTACGTAGTTCGTCCCTGAATACTGCCATTCCTCCCCGGGAGGAAAATCCAGTGGTCGCTCTGCCCAGGTTTTCAAGATGGCATCGACGCTGGTGGGGCGCTGCATTCGGGCTGGAATGTACTCCTGCAAGAAGTAGTCGCGGTAACCGGACGTGTGGCTCAAGAGTTCACGAATCGTAATGTGCTTTGCGTCGGTCAGGTCGGGCAGGTATTTCGATACGGTGTCATTGAGGGAAAGCTTGCCACGATCCGCCAGCGCGAGGATCGCGGCAGCCGTGAACTCTTTGCTTACAGAACCGATTGCAAAGCGCGTAGAAACAGTCGCGATTCGAGGCCGGGGAGTTGCGTTGACATGATCCATTACTGTCGGCAACTGAGCGTGGCCGTATGCCTTCAGGTAGGCGATGTAACCATTCCGCACAATGGCCAATGAGATCGCCGGCACGTTGTCGCGGCCCATGATCGTTCCAACGGCTTCGTCCACTTGTGAGCTTTCAACTTCACTCAAGGGCGCGAGGCTCTTGAAGGCCTGCGCGGGAAGGTGCGGAGTCACCGCGAGCAAGAGACAGAATCCCAACGTTGGCCTGAAAGAAGCGCGAAATCGGATTCTTCCCATCACAGAAGACAGGATATAAAACAAGTCGCCATCACCGGAAGTCTTCCATCCAATGAGGCCTGAGGATGATCCCCGGTTTGGCCCCGTCGGCTTGCTGCCTTTCGATTAGGTTGCTCTTGAGGAAGCCGAACGCCTCTTGCAGAATCGAGACGCCAGCGCCGCTTATGATGTTCGGTTAGCTTCGCCGGGATACCCAGGGTTCCCGCCAAATTCAAGCCCGAATCGGCCGACCTGTTAAAATAGCGTCAGCAGCGTGCCTCAAATCGGCCGGTACCAAATCCTGGATGAACTCGGGCGCGGTGCGACCGGCGTCGTGTACCGTGCCCAAGATCCCGCCATCGGCCGCATCATCGCCATAAAAACCATCCGTCTCTCCGATTTCACCGACGAGGCCGAGCGCGACCGCTTGCGCGAGCGCCTTTTTCGAGAGGCACAATCGGCCGGCGTCCTGTCCCATCCCAACATCGTGACCATCTACGATATCGCGGAGGAGAGCGGCCTCGCTTACATCTTCATGGAGTGCGTCGATGGTCCCCCGCTCGAGAAAGTCCTGAATGATTCGCGGCCGCTCGAGAGCGCCGCGGTTCTGTCCATCCTGCGCCAAACCGCGACAGCCTTGGATTACGCCCACAAAAAAGGCATCGTCCATCGTGACATCAAGCCCGCCAACATTCTGATTCACGATGGGACCGTGGCCAAGATCGCCGATTTCGGCGTGGCCAAAATCCTTTCGCAGCAGATGACTCACACCGGCGTCATGATGGGAACGCCCAACTACATGTCGCCCGAACAGGTCCAAGGCCACGCCGTGGACGGGCGTGCCGATCAATTTTCGCTGGCCGTGATCGCCTATGAGGTACTCACCGGCGAGAAGCCGTTCTTGGCGGATCAATTGCCCGCGTTGTTATTCCGGATCGTTCGCGAAGATCCGGTGCCGGCGCAGCGCCTCAACCTTACGCTGGCCCCGCAGGTGGACGTAGTCTTCCGCAAAGCGCTCGCGAAGAGCGCGGGCGACCGTTATTTGAGTTGCCTCGATTTTATCGAAGCGCTCGCGACGGCATGCGGCGTCAACCCGGCCTGGCATCCGCTTCCCCGACGCGGCGCGCAAAACCTGCCGACGCTCGGCGGCGCGGGACTGCCGGTGGAACCTAGACCCACGCTCCCGCCGCCGGCCCCGCCGCCCAAGGAATTAGGAAGCGTGTTAGCGCCGCCCGCCCAGACATCGCCGCTCTTCCGCCCCGAGGCCGAGCTGGAGGAACGCAATCCCGTGCTCAAGAGCCTGGTCTGGATGCTGGTCGGAATCGGGCTGGTGGGGCTGGTTCTATACGGCGCTCAAAAATATCTGTTCAATCGCAACACGGAGCCTTCCCCGCCGGCGGTGGAAGCTCAGGCTCAGCCACCGGTCACCGCGCCGCCTTCTGTTTCCCAGGATTCGAAGCCTAGCCCCGTCGGCGAGCCGAACGTTCCCGCGGAATCGCAGCCGTCGGCTTCGCCCGCTAATCCGCCGCAATCGACTACGCCGGAGACCACCAATCCTCAGCCTCCCGCGCCCGAAAAGCCGCTGGAAAAGGCAGCGAGCGAATCGCCTACTCCACCGCCGCAGCGTTCCCTGACTCCGCTGCCCGTAAACGTTCCGAAGCCCGGCCTAACCGAATCCGTTCAATTTGTCACCGAACCGCCCAACGCGCAGCTCATCATCGACGGCAATGCCGCTCAAGGATGCAGGACGCCTTGCATGTTGTCGCTCTCGAACGGCCGCCACTCCCTGAATGTGCAGCTCGAGGGCTATCGGCCCTATCCGAGGGTCTTCACCGTCCCGCAAGAGCGGGAAATGTTCCTGCAGTTGTCCAAGGCGGCCGGGACGTTGAGCGTCACTTCCAGCCCGCCCGGCGCCACCATCGAGATCAACGGCGAATTGCAGGCTAAGCGCACCCCCGCGCTCTTCAACTTTCCCCCGGGTACGTACCGCGTCAGGGTGGCTAGAAATGGCGCCTCGCTCGATTTCGACGTCCAGGTCCGCGATGGCGAACTGATCAACAAGAAAGTGGATTTTTGATGCGCGCGAATAGCGCTCCGCCCGCGACAAACGCGGTCGCCACGCTGGCCTCAATTCTTGTTAAGAATTCGTCGGCTATCAGTCTTGGCCCGTCACCAAAAGGCCAACGGTAGTCGTCGAAGACGATCCAACCGTCCGCGCGAACCGAACCGCCCCACGCGCATATGTCCTCGCGCACGCGCCGGGGCGCATGGTTTCCATCAATGTGCAAGAGCGCTATTTCGCCCCGATACGCCGTCCATCCGAAATCGTCGGTTGTAAAACATCGTTCGGAGTGATAGATGAACGCGGCTTGGTCCGAACGGGCGCGGCAGTAGTTCACGACGCCCGCATACGGTGCCAGGTTGACGCGAAATCCGTCGAAGACCTCCTCCATGGGCGTATCTCGAAAAGCGCTGTCAACGTCGGGTATGTTCTGCAGGAGATCCTCCGCTCCCCAAGGGTCCACGCAAAGCAGCTTTCCGATTCGATAGTGCTTAGCGAGAAACGCCAACGCCACTGCCGAGCGGCCCCAAAACGATCCGATCTCAACTACATCCCCCGCGGGCATGGAACGAAAGATCGCAACCAGCGCCTCCAGCTTGGAATAGTCGCACTGGCCGGGAACCAACTGAAATTCGCGGACCAGCGCCGCCAATTGTACGGACGTCATCGGGGCAGCCAGTTCTCCGCACCCGCCCGGTTGCATCGGATCGCGGGCGAATCCGGCTGCGATGTCGCGGTATGCGCGATACTCCGCCAACTCCGCGTCTAGCGGCAGCTCCGCCTCGAGGCGAGCGCTGGGCGCCACTTTCGGCAGCAGATCTCGCAGTTTCATCCATACCACCGGATGGGGCGTGAACACCGCGTCAATGTGCTTTTCGGCAAGCGAGTGCCCGAGAACGTTCCCGAAGTCGCGGTCGCCGATCCAAGGCAGCGAGACCCATTCCCGGTAGCTGCTTTGGGCCGGATCGCACGCCAGAGAGGAGGCGCCTACAATTCGCAGGCCCTCATGGGCAGCCCGGCGCGCCCACGCGAGCGACGGCGGCATACCGGCCGGAAATACCAGAACCGAGCGCGAGGACAAGCGAAGACCTCCTCCGGAGAAGTGGTGCCGGATTTGCCCACTTGATCTCTGGAGTTTGCGCTATGGCCGTTCTCCCCAAGGGAATACTACTTCGCTAGCTTCGAGAATTATATTCCGGCGAGTTCCAAGCGCCGATGAAATTCACAGATGGCGACCCGGCATCTAGCAGTTCCGCTTGCAGTGGATGCAGTAGAGCCGCGTCCCCGCGAAACCTCGCCGCCTCTCATTAAGGTGCTGCGCCCGCGTCTTCCTTCCGCATCCGAGCTGCTACCGTATCTCCAGGAAATCGACCAGGCTCGCTGGTACTCGAATGGCGGTCCGTTGGTGACGCGCCTGGAGAGGGAACTGAGTCGCCACTTCGGATTACCAAATTTGGGCGTCGTCACCGCCGCTAATTGCACGCTGGGGCTGACTGCGGTTCTGCTGGCGCGCGAAGTCCGGCCGGGATCGCTCTGCCTGATGCCTTCGTGGACGTTCGCGGCAACGCCTCATGCGGCGCGCGCGGCGGGCCTCGTCCCTTTTTTCCACGACGTAGACCAGCGAACCTGGGCGCTTGACCCGAACGCAGTGCGGGAGACTCTAAAGCGCCAGGCTTCGCCCATCGGCGCAGTGATGGTTGTATCTCCGTTTGGTGCGCCGATTGACCTGCACGCATGGGAGAAGTTCGAGGACGATACCGGCGTCCCGGTGGTGGTCGACGCCGCGGCCGGCTTCGACACCGCGCGGCCCAGCCGCATTCCGAGCGTCGTCAGTCTGCACGCCACCAAGATTCTTGGCGCCGGCGAAGGCGGATTCATTATCACGGCCGATCCACGATTGCGCGA
>Ga0302325_10005564_pt1 | contig 28599 bp, 31 predicted proteins | sample Palsa_T0_2_FD_201948 | JGI IMG/M metagenome (GOLD analysis project Ga0302325, IMG submission 201948) | Peat permafrost microbial communities from Stordalen Mire near Abisko, Sweden - Palsa_T0_2 | ecosystem: Environmental > Terrestrial > Soil > Palsa > Peat permafrost | place: Sweden: Abisko...
CGATTTAGGCCAAAGCAATTTTCCGAGGTCCGGCACGACTCGTTCGTCCTTCACCGCAAGCCGAGTCCGCGCGCAATGATGCCGCGCAGGATTTCGGTGGTGCCGCCCTGGATGGTGAGCTTGGGCGCGATCGTCGTGGCGAAGGCGAGCTGATCCTCCAGCGTGGCACGGTTCATGATCTCGGGTTCGAGGAAAGCGGCGAGATCGCGCACGCGGCCGGGCAGCTTCTGCTCCCAGACGGTGCCGAGATCCTTGACGATCGAGCCTTCTACTACCGGCTCCTTGCCGACCTGCAACATACCGGCGACCGACACCGACATGCGTCGCAAGGTATGCAGTTGCGCGACGAGCCGCCCGAGTCCTTCGGCGCCGCGCAGGTCCGGCTCCGGCCCGAGCGCGCGGATCAGCTCCAGCAGCACATAGAAAGTGTCGAGGAAGCGTTCCGGCCCGCTGCGCTCGTAAGCGAGCTCGCTGATCGCCTGTTTCCAGGCGCCGTCGATCTCCCCCATGACGTGGTCGTCGGGCACGAATGCGTCGTCGAATACCACCTCGTTGAAGCCGGGCTTCCCCGTCATCTGATAAATCGGATTCACTTTGATGCCCGGCGCCTTCATGTCGACCAGAAACTGCGTCAGCCCGTGGCGGCGGTTCTCCCGGGTCGGCGGTGAGGTGCGAAATAAAGCGAGCATGTAGTCGGCGATCTGGGCGCTGGTCGTCCAGATCTTGCTGCCATTGATGCGCCAGCCGCCGGCGGTCTTGCCCGCCTTGGTCTTTGCCGCGAACAGGTCGGAGCCGGAGCCCGGCTCGCTCATCCCGATGGAGAAGCACAACTCGCCGCGACAGATACGCGGAAGGATATCGTTCTTGATGTGCTCTGGAGCATATTTGAGTAAGATCGGACCGCTCTGGCGATCGGCGACGAAGTGGAGGTGCGACGGCGCATTGGCGACACGAAACTCTTCGGTCACCACGTAACGCTCCAATTGGCTACGTTCATGCCCGCCGTATCGCTTCGGCCAAGTCATGCCGATCCACCCCTTGGCGCCGACACGCCGGCTGAAGCCGCGGTTGTAGGCATCGCCATCGCCCGGCTGGTGCGGATCGAAAGTGCCGGCCGCGATCTCATCCGCCAGGAAAGCGCGCACCTCTGCGCGCAGCGTGTCGCATTCGGGCGGTAGGCGGATCGGATCGAAATACAGATGCGCTGTCATCGCGAGGCAACCAGGGGCCAAAATTCGTCGGCGCCGCGGCAGGCTACGCGCTTGCCGAGCTCGGCCGCCCAATAACTCTCGCTGCCGAAGTCGTCGCGCCATGACAGCATGCGCAGCGTGAAGCGGTGAAGCACGTGCTCCTGGGTAAAGCCGATGGCGCCGAAAACCTGATGCGCGATCGCCGAACCCTCGGCTGCGGCTTCGGCGGTGCGGATTTTGGCGGACGCGGCCTCCAGGAATACGGCTTCGTCGAACGCGTCGGCTTGTGCGATCGTATCCGCTGCCGAACCGGCGACCGCGAGCGCGGCGGCGACTTCGCCTGCCAGTCGCGCCAGGTTCTGCTGCACCGCCTGGAATTTTCCGATCGGCCGCTCGAAGGCGACGCGCTCATTGGCGTAGGCGACGCTGAGCGATAAAATGGCTTCGAGCGCGCCCGCAGTCTCCACGCTGCGGACCGTTGAGGCCATCAGCAGCAAGGAGGTTAGATCAAAGCCGTTCGGCGCCGGCGCGATGCGCAGCGGCTTGACCCGCTCGAAGGTGACAACGTTTGCGGCGTCACCTGCCAGATTGCGGCTTTCGCTCAGCCGGCAGTCCCTGGTCTCGACCAGCGCGATCAAGTGCGCCCTGCCGCGATCGGCGAGCATGGCGATGTGTTGCGAGTCTCGCGCGAACGGGACGCCGATCGCGCGGCCGCTCAACCTGCCGTCAGCATCGACGCTGATGCGGTCATATGGACGGGCAGGCGCGAGCGTCATCGGCGTTGCCGGCGCCTCGATGCCGGCGCGTGCCAGGAGCCAGCCAGCGCACAGCGTTTCCGCCAGCGGCACCGCGAGCGCAAAGCGCCCGGCGACGCCGAGAATCGCAAACCCCTCCGCCAGGCTCGCGCCCGAACCGCCTAAACGTTCCGGGATCCACGCGAGCGGCAACCCGGCGTCACTGAGCGCATGCCAGAGCGGATCTTTCCAGGCACCGTCTGTGGATTTGTTAATGGTCTGCGGATCGGCAAGGTCCGCGAGAATCCGCGCCGCCGTTTCGGTAACGATACGCTTGCCGTCGTCCGCCACGATTGACCAAGCCCGGTGTCCATGAGGCGGCGGCAACAATCATGCTGCTGCCGGCACCCGATGCGGCCATGGTGAGGGCAAGCCGAACCGTTGGCAAGTTGGCCCCGTCCTCGTCCTCTTCGCCGGGTCTGCCCTGTTTCGCCGAATGAACGGGCGGCGCATAATGCGTGGCGGCGCGGCCATCTGCCGTTGGCAGAAGCTCGCGGCGCTGAGGGAGGAAGGGGCTTGGCAAAGCGACATGCTACGGTGGCCGTTATCGGTGCGGGCGATTTCATCGGCTCCGCTATCGCCAAGAAATTCGCGGCCGAGGGATTTGCGATCTTCGCCGGCCGCCGCAATGCCGACAAGCTGGCACCGCTGATCGCCGATATCGAAGCCGCCGGCGGCGAAATGGTCGCGCGCGGCCTCGATGCGCGCAAGGAAGACGACATAACCGACTTTCTGCACGCGGCCGACGCGCACGCGCCGCTCGAAGTCTGCATCTTCAATGTCGGCGGCAACGTCAATTTCCCCTTGCTGGAGACGACCGAGCGTGTGTTTCGCAAGGTCTGGGAACTGGCCTGCTACGCCGGGTTTTTGACCGGCCGCGAGGCCGCGCGCGTGATGCTGCCGCACGGCAAAGGCTGCATTTTCTTTACCGGCGCCACCGCCAGCGTTCGCGGCGGCATCGGCTATGCGGCGTTCGCCAGCGCCAAGTCCGGCCTGCGCGCGGTGGCGCAGAGCATGGCGCGGGAGCTCGGGCCCAAAAACATCCATGTCGCGCATCTGATCATCGATGCTGGCGTCGACACCGCGTTCGTGCGCGAGCGCATCCGTCAGCAATCCGGCGCGGAAGCGGTGGAGCGTCTCGATCCGGATCAGCTCATGCATCCGACCTCGGTCGCCGAAGCCTATTGGCAACTCTATCGGCAGCCGCGCGACGCCTGGACCTTCGAGCTCGACATGCGACCGTATCGGGAGGCCTGGTGAGATGGCCAAAGTGGAATTTCATTTCGATTTCGGCAGCCCCAACGCCTATCTGGCGCATTTGGTTGTTCCGGAAATTGAGCGGCGTACCGGCATGAAATTCGAGTACGTACCGATCCTGCTGGGCGGCGTCTTCAAAATGACCAACAACCGCTCGCCGGCGGAGAAGATGGCGGGCATCAAGAGCCGGCTGCAATACGAACAACTGGAGATGCAGCGTTTCATCCGCCGACATGAGATTAAGCGGTTCACGTTCAATCCGTTCTTTCCGGTCAACACCCTCCTGGTCATGCGCGGCGCGATCGCGGCGCAGTTCGCAGGCGTATTCGAACGCTACGTCGACGTCGTGTTCCGCAGCATGTGGGCGGAGCCGAAGAAGATGGACGATCCCGAAGTGGTGCGCGCGGTGCTCCAGGAATCAGGCCTCGATGCCGCCGCTTTGCTCGCTCGCACCCAGGAGCCGGAGGTCAAAGACCGGCTGCTGAAGAACACGGAAGCCACAGTCGCGCGGGGCACGTTCGGCAGCCCCACTTTCTTCGTCGGCAGCGAGATTTTCTTCGGCAAGGATCGGCTGCTCGATGTCGAGGAGGAAATCGTCCGCGCCAAGTAGAGCGCCGAATAAATTATCCATCCGCCGCGGCAATGGCATGGAAGAAGGTGCCGGTGACGCGGCCGCGTCGTCCGCCGGCCTTCTCCAAGGCGCGGCCTTCGCTGTCGGTGACTTCCGCGAACGGCCCGTCGCTGCCGGCCGAAGTCAAGGAAGCGTAGTGAAATTCGTGACCTCGAATGCTCGCTCCGCCGCGGCCGAGCGCGCCATCGGCAAGGAGCCGCGCGGTGCGATAGCCGAGATGCAGCTTGCGCTTGGCGAAGCTCGTTGCATGGCCGAGCAATCCGGTCATGGGATGGTGCCGCCCGGCCGCATCTTCGAGACGCTCGCCCAAAACCATGTAGCCGCCGCACTCGCCGTGGACCGGCCGCGTTTCCGCAAAACGGCGCAATCCGGCGGAGAACTTTGCTGCATTGGCGAGCGCTTGCGCGTGCAGTTCGGGATAACCGCCTGGTAGCCAGCAGCTATCGGCGCGTTCGGGTGGCGGCTCGTCGGCGAGGGGTGAGAAATGCAAGATTTCGGCACCGGCGTTGCGCCATGCGTTGATCACGTGCGGATAGACAAAGGTGAAAGCCCGGTCGCTCGCAAGCGCGACACGCTGGCCCGGCGGAGGCACCGGCAAAGCGGCGGAAGCGGTTGCGGCTAGCCTAATCGGTGCGGCGCTTGCCCTGATGGCGTCGAGATCGAAATAACGCTCCGCCATATCGGCGAGGCGAGCGACGAACGTGGCGAGGTCGGAATGCTCGCCAGCTTGGACGAGACCGAGATGCCGCTCCGGCAGCGTCACCGCCGCTTCGCGCGGCAGCGCCCCGAGGACCGGAATAGCCAGCGCGGCGATAGCGTCGGCCACCAGTGCGCGGTGCCGTTCGCTGCCGACGCGATTGAGGATGACGCCGGCAGTGCGGACAGCCGGATCGTGGGCCGCAAAGCCGCGCACCAGAGCGGCGGCGGACTGCGCCTGGCGCGCGACATCGATGACAAGCACGACCGGCAAGCCGAAATGCGCGGCGAGATCGGCGGTTGTGCCGCGCCGGCCCGAAATGCCGGGTGCGCCGTCGAATAAACCCATGACGCCTTCGATCACGAGAAGGTCGGCGCCGTGAGCCGCTTGCGCGGCGAGCGCGTCGAGAAGTTTCCCCGGCATGGCCCAGGAATCAAGATTGACCCCTGCCGAACCGGTGACCGCGGCATGGAAGCCGGGATCGATATAATCCGGCCCGGCTTTCGCCGCACGCACGACGTCGCCGCGCCGCGCCAGCGCGGCAAGGAGCGCGAGCGTCACCGTCGTCTTGCCGGCGCCGGAATGCGGCGCGGCCATGATGAGCCCGCGCCCCGTCACTCGCGCTCCTTTTGCTTTTTCCCGGCCGCAGCATTTTCTCCGAGAAGCCGTGGGCGAAAATCCACGATCTCGCCAATCGCCACGATCGCCGGCGGCTCGAATTTTTGCTCCTGCGCGTTGACAAAAAGTTTTTCCAGCGTCGAGATGAGCACGCGCTCTTTCGGCGTTGTCGCCCCGGCGATAATGGCGGCGGGCGTTTGCGGCGCGAGCCCGCCAGCCATCAAGTCGGCGGCGATCTTTTCGAGATTGTGCATCACCATGTAGAGCACGATCGGCTGCCCGACGCGGGCGAGCGGTCCCCAGTCGAATTCCTCCTCGGCGCCATGGCCGGCCGCAAAGATGACGGCGCGGTTGACGCCGCGCAATGTTGCCGGGATTGACGCCGCCGCGAGCGCCGCCAGCCCGGCGGTAACGCCGGGGATCACGCGGAAGGGAATGCCCGCGGCCGCGAGCGTCATCGCCTCCTCGCCGCCGCGGCCGAAGACGAACGGATCGCCGCCCTTGAGCCGCAGCACGCGATGCCCGGCGCGCGCCAACGCTACGAGCCGCTGGCTGATATCGGCTTGCGTGGCCGAGGGCTTGCCGCCGCGTTTGCCGGCGAATTCGAGCCACGCGTCTTTGCCGGCCAGCGCCAGCACGCGTTGATCGACCAGGGCATCGTGAACGACGACGTCGGCCTGCTGGAGACCGGCGAGCGCGTCGAGCGTGAGCAGGCCGGGGTCACCCGGTCCCGCGCCGGCGAGCCAGACGTGGCCCGGCGCCAGGACCGGAACGCCGGTGCGTTGCGCGGATAATGTATCCCAGGCCGTCATGTCACGTTCCCCTGGTGACGACCGCGACGCGCGGGATTAAAGGAAGGCGCATGGAGCGCCAGGAACGACCACTGCGCCGGGGCTGGACCACCGGCACCTGCGCCGCAGCGGCGGCGAAGGCGGCGTTTTTTGCGCTCATCACCGGCGAGTTTCCCGATCCGGTCGAGGTGACTTTGCCGCGCGGGGAACGGCCGAGCTTCGCGCTGGCTTTGACCCGGCTGGACGAAGCCTCCGCGACCGTCGGAGTCGTCAAGGATGCCGGCGACGATCCCGACGTGACCCATGGCGCGCTGGTGCTGGCGACGGTGCGTGCCGGCGCGCCCAGCGCCGGCGTGTCGTTTCGCGCCGGCGAGGGCGTCGGCACCGTGACCCGGCCCGGCCTGCCGCTTCCTCCGGGCGAGCCGGCCATCAATCCGGTGCCGCGCCGCATGATCAGCGACGCCATCGGTGAAGTCGCCGCTGCGACCGGACGCCCGGCCGATGCCGAGGTCGAGGTTGCTATTCCCGGCGGCGAAGCGCTGGCAGCCAGGACGCTCAACGGCAGGCTCGGCATTGTCGGCGGCTTGTCGATCCTCGGCACTACCGGGATCGTCGTGCCTTATTCGTGCTCGGCATGGATCCATTCGATCCACCGCGGTATCGATGTGGCCCGTGCAGCCGGCATTGCTCACATCGCCGGCGCGACCGGCACCAACTCCGAAGCGGCCGCGCAAAAGCTCTACGGCCTGCCGGACATCGCGCTGATCGACATGGGCGATTTCGTTGGCGGCATGCTCAAATACCTGCGCACCCACCCGGTGCCGCGCGTCACCATTGCCGGCGGTGTCGGCAAGATGACCAAGCTGGCGCAAGGTCTCAGCGATCTTCATTCCAAGCGCGGCGAGGTTGACCACGCGCTGCTGGCGAATTTGGCACAGACCGCCGGCGGTTCCGCCGAGCTTTGTGCGCGCATCAAGGCGGCGAACAACGCGGCGGAAGTTTTTGCGTTGGCGCGGTCCGAAAACATCCTGCTCGGCGACGAAGTCGCGCGCGCGGCGCGGGAAACGGCGGAGCGCATCATTGCCGGCCGCGGCATCGCCATCGAGATCGTCCTGTTCGACCGCGATGGCGCGCTGGTCGGCCGCGCGCCGTTCACGTCCGCGTAGGTGCGCGCTCAAGAGCGCCTCCCCGAAAACGGCGGCGGTAATCGGCGTCATAGAGCGCGCTGTCGCGAAAATCCTGCGCGGCGAGCGCGCGGCCGACTAGGATGAGCGCCGTCCGCTCGACGCGCTCGGCGGCGACCCTTGCGGCGATGTCGGCAAGCGTGCCGCGCAAGATTTGTTGAGTGGGCGAGCTCGCCTGCACGACGACCGCAATCGGGCAATCGGCGCCGTAAAATGGCGTCAGCTCCTTGGCGATACTCTCGATGGCGTGGATCGCCAGATGGATCGCGAGCGTGGCGCCGCTGGCGGCGAATGCCGCGAGCTTCTCGCTTTCCGGCATCCGCGAAGCGCGGCCGCCGACGCGCGTCAGCACCACGGTTTGCGCGATTTCCGGCACGGTCAGCTCGCATCCCACGGCCGCCGCTGCGGCGGCGAAGGCCGGCACGCCGGGCGTCAGCGTATAGGGTATGCCGCGCCGCGCGAGGCTGCGCAGTTGCTCGGCAAGCGCCGAGTAGATCGAAAGATCGCCGGAATGAAGCCGCGCCACGTCGAGACCGGCGGCGTGGGCCGCGGCGAATTCGGCATCGATCCCGTCGAGTGAAAGCGGCGCGGTGTCGACGATACGCGCGCCCGGCGGACAATACGTAAGCAATTCGCGCGGCACGATCGAGCCGGCATAGAGGCAAACCGGACAGCGCGCGATAAGATCGCGGCCGCGAATCGTGATCAAATCGACCGCGCCCGGTCCGGCGCCGATGAAATGCACGGTCATGGTACTATCCCCGGCGTTTTCTCCGAGGTAGCGAGCGCGCAGGTGGCGGATCCGATCACGAGGCGCGGGCTGATGAGGTGCGCAAGCGGGCCGGCGGCGGCGAGCGCGGCTGCTTCCGCGACAGAGGATACGCCGATCAGCGCGCGCACACGCTCGGAGCGGGTCTCGGTGCGGTCGCTTGCGGCGTTGAGCTCGCTCTTAGACACAATGACGAGGGAGACGCCTAATTTTTCCGCCGCTCCTTGAATCCCGGCCTCGCTCTTTTTCTCGGCGATTGTGGCGATGACATCGAGCGCGTCCGCGGCGATATTGGCGCGCGCCAGCGCCGCCCGGATGGCGGTTTCGATGTCGGGCACCGTCGCGCCCCGTCTGCAACCGACGCCGGCGACGATCATGGCTTTGTCCAGATCCATTGTGTGACCGGCAGCGCGCTGCGCCAGCCGACTTTTTCACCGAGGGTACCGGTGCGCGTGATTGCGAGACGGATGAGATCGCCTCCGAGCGCGGCATGGCGGGCGATCAGCAACGCCTCGGTCTCGAGCGTCACCGCATTGACCACGAGCCGGCCGCCGGAGCGCAGCGCCGCGGTCAGGGCGTCGAGCATGCCGCGCTCGTTGGCACCGCCGCCGACGAAAATAACATCCGGCGCCGGGAGGTGCGCCAACGCGGCCGGTGCGGAATCTTCCACGATTTCGAGTTGCGGCACCCCGAAAGCGGCGGCGTTGCGGCGGATGCGCGCGGCCCGGTCGGCGCGTCTCTCCAGCGCGATTGCGCGCATAAACGGCGGATCGGCCAGCATCCATTCGATGGCGATTGAGCCCGCGCCGGCACCAATGTCCCACAACAGCTCGCCGCGGCGGGGCGCGAGCGACGATAAAGTTACCGCGCGCACTTCGCGTTTGGTGATTTGGCCGTCATGCTCGAAATGATCGTCGGGGAGGCCGGCGCTTCGCGCGATGACGCGCGCGTTCGCCGCCGCTTCCACCTCGATGGCGACCGTATTGAGCGCATCGACCGTGCCGAGGTCGAAATCCGCCGCCGTTGTCGCGCGGATGTGCTCGCGCGGGCCGCCCAGCGCTTCGAGCACGGTGAGCCGCGAGGCGCCGAAGCCCGATTGCGTCATGAGAAGCGCCAGAGCGGCGGCGCCCTCGCCGTCGGAGGTCAGCGCCAGGATGCGCGCGCCGGGCTGCAAGTGCGGGCGCACGAGATCGAGCGTGCGTCCATGCACGGAGAGCAGCGCCGTCTGCGGCAACGACCAGCCCAGCCGCGCTGCCGCCAAACTGAACGCTGAGGGCGCGGGCACGACGATCATCGCGCGCGCATCGATCTTTCGCGCCAGCACCGCGCCGACGCCGTAGTAGAATGGATCGCCCGAGGCCAGCACGCAAATCTGGCGTCCGCGATGATGCAGGACCTCGTCGGCGGCGCCGTCGAACGGGCTTGGCCACGGCCTCGCGGCGCCGCGACTCCGCGGCGCCGCGAGGCTCAGGTGACGGCGGCCGCCGAACACGATCTCCGCCGCGCCGATGAGCCCGCGCGCCGACGCGCTCAGGCCGTCGATGCCATCCTCGCCGATGCCGACGATGGACAGCCAGCGCGGCGATGCGGCAGTCTCACGCCCGATCGCGTCAGGAAGCGACATGCCACGGATCCTTATTCTCGGCGGCACTGCGGAGGCACGGATGCTGGCCGAAAAGCTGGCCGGCCGCGCCGATCTCGAGGTCACTTTGTCGCTCGCCGGCCGCACTGCGTCGCCCGCGCCACAGCCGGTGTCGGTGCGCAGCGGTGGCTTTGGCGGCGCCGCGGGCCTCGCCGATTATCTCTTGCGCGAGCGGATCGGTGCGCTGATCGACGCCACGCATCCTTACGCCGCCGTCATTTCGGCGAACGCGGCGGCGGCCGCACGCCGAACCGAGGTGCCGCGCGTGACTTTGCGTCGGCCGCCCTGGATCGCGGTCGCCGGCGACCGCTGGATCGAGGTCAACGACGTGGACCAAGCGGCGCATGCGCTGGGCAACACGCCCCGCCGCGTCTTCGTTACGCTTGGCCGCAACGAACTCGCCCCGTTCAGCAACGCGCCGCAGCACCTTTATTTGATCCGCAGCGTCGATCCCGTCGATCCGCCTTTGCCGCTGCCGCACGCCAGCTACGTCACCGGTCGCGGCCCGTTCGCCGAAGCCGCCGACCGCGCGCTCATGACCGCGCACGGAATCGAGATCGTGATCGCGAAGAACAGCGGCGGTGCCGCGACCTACGGCAAGATCGTTGCTGCGCGCGCTCTCGGTCTTGAGATCATCATGCTGCGCCGGCCGCCGGCGCCCGAGGCGCCGACCGTCGAGACGGTTGCGGATGCGATCGCCTGGCTCGATCATGCGCTCACCTCGGGGGCGGCACGCGGCGTGTAGACGAGCGGCGAACGTCCGTTGCGGGCGATCACCCGCGTTTCACGCGAGCCGACGATGATCAGCGTCGCCATGTCGGCCTCTATAGTGTCGGCGGCGTCGAGCGTGGTCACGCTTAAGCATTCATCCGGCCGCCCGACGGAGCGGCCAAAGATGATCGGTGTCGTGGGCGGCAAATGCCGCCGCAGCCGCTCGAGCGCATTAGCGAACTGCCAGGGCCGCGCCCGCGACACCGGGTTATAAAGCGCGATCACAAATCCGGCGATCGCCGCGGCGTCGAGCCGCAGCTCAATGAGGTCCCACGGCTTTAGATTGTCGGACAGCGAGAGCGCGCAAAAATCGTGCCCGAGCGGTGCACCGATCCGCGCCGCGACGGCGAGCATCGCCGTAATCCCCGGAACGATGGTGACATCGAGCGCGTGCCAGCTCTCCGGCCCGGTTTCAATCTCCTCGCAGAGGGCCGCCGCCATGGCGAAGACGCCGGGATCGCCGCCGGAAACGACCGCGACGCGCGCACCCTGCGCGGCGTGACGGAGTGCGGCGGCGGCACGCGTGCGTTCCTCGCGGTTGTCGGAGGCGTGGCGGCTCTGGCCGGCACGCGGCGGCACGCGGTCGAGATACGGCCCATAGCCGTAGAGGGCGTCCGCGGCGCCTAAAGTTGCAGTAGCTTCCTCTGTGAGGTAGCGGGCATCGCCCGGCCCCAATCCGACGACGGCGAGATGTCCGCTCACGGCCGTTCCTCCCAACCCGGCACCAGCACCACGGCGAAATAGGGCGCATCATCGTCCGCTTTGGCGGCGAGCGGGATCATCTTTGCGTCCGCCATGGAGCCGCGCTCGACATAGATCGCGCGCGGCAGCCGGCCGCTACGGTCGAGCGCGCGGCGCAATTTCGGCAGATGCCGCCCGACCTTCATCACCACGACGGCGTCCGCGTCTGCGAAGCGGCGCGCCAGCTCGGCTTCGGGTAACGTCGCCGGAAGCACGGTGAACACGTCGTCGCCCTGCGCGATCGGCATTCCCGCGGCCGACCAGCAGCCCGACATGCCGGTGACGCCGGCGACGATCTCGGTCGGAAAGCGCGGCGCCAGCCGCGCATGCAGATGCATGTAGGAGCCGTAGAACAGCGGGTCGCCCTCGCAGATCACGGCCACCACGCTTCCGGCCGCAAGCTGCGCCGCAATCTTTTCGGCGGCTTGATCGTAAAAATCGCGGATGGCGTCACGATAATCCTTGCTGCATTTCGGCAACTCGGTGGTGACGGGATAGAGAAGCGCCAGTTCAGTCACTCCGGTGCGCAGATACCGTGACGCGATCGCGCGCGAATGGCTGGCATTGCCGGCCTTGGCGAAATGCACGACCACATCGGCGTGGTCGAGCGCGCGCATCGCTTTAAGCGTCATCAGCTCGGGGTCGCCCGGCCCGACGCCGACGCCCAAGAGTTTCCCTGCATGAAAGAGTTTCCCCGCATGAACGTGGGTGACTTCGTTCATAGCCCGGGCCTCGCCAAAGCGTTGATGGAAGCGGCGGTCACGGCGCTGCCGCCCATGCGCCCACGCATTGTCAGGAACGGCACATTGCGCGGATCGGCGGCGAGCGCCGTCTTCGCTTCGGCAGCGCCGACGAAACCGACGGGAATGCCGAGGATCGCCGCCGGCTTCGGCGCACCCGCGTCGAGCAGGTCGAGCAGGCGGAACAGCGCGGTCGGGGCGTTGCCGATGGCGACGACGGCGCCGGCGAGGCGGTCGCGCCACAAATCGAGCGCCGCCGCCGAACGCGTGGTGCCGAGCTTTTCCGCGAGCCCGGCCACGCGCGGATCGTTGAGCGTGCAGATCACCTGATTGCCCGCGGGTAACCGCGCCCGCGTGATGCCGTGCGCCACCATTTCGGAATCGCACAGGATTGGCGCGCCGGCGGCGAGCGCTTCACGCGCCGCGCCGACCAGATTTTGGCCAAATACGATGTTCTGCGCCGCCTCGACGACGCCGCAGGCATGGATCATCCGCACGACGATGTCGGCCTCCTCCGCGGAGAAGCGCGACAGATCGGCCTCGTTGCGGATGATGGCGAACGAGCGCTCATAGATCGCCGTGCCGTCACGCAGATAAGCTGCACGCTCAGACATGATTGTCCTCGTGCGTAGTTTCGCGGGCGTAGCGCGCGATTGCGGCGGCAAGTTCGTCGGTCGCAATAACGGCAAACGGCGAATCGCGTGCCGAGCCGTTGGCGACGAGTGCGCATCCGCCGGGAGTGCCGACGGCGGTGAGCGCCGTGGGACCCGGATGTGCACAACCCTTGGCGCAGCCGGAAATGTGAATCGTGAGCGTTTCGTCGACCAGCGGCGCCATACTTTCGGCGATCAATGGAGCAATGGCGCGCGCGGCCATGTGCGCGGACGCGCAAATCGGCGCTCCGGCGCACGCCACCACCTGCCGGCGCGGGTCGTCGGCGTGGACGATAAAGCCGAGGCGCTCGGCCGCGGCGGCGAACGCGGCCGCGCTCGCGTGCGTGAGGCCGATGATCATGAGCACCCGGTCCGCTACGGCGCGTATGCCAATGGTGCCGGCTTCTTCTGCGGCCTCGGCCAATCGTTCGAGTATTGTCGCGTCGGCATGGCCGAAGGGCAGACCCATGCCGCAAGCGAGCGACCCGTCGCGCAACCAATGCAGGCCGATCGCTTCGCAAGATTTGCGCGCGCTCGGCGGTTGTGTGTCGGCGATAAGCAGATCAGCGATAGCGGAACGGAACGCCGCGATGCCTTCGGCCGCGACAATGTCGCGAGCACGCACCTCGCAGCCCCGTTGCGCCACGACGTCGAGCAGACGGTTGACAGCCTCAACGCCATCGGCGGGAGCGATGCCTCCGAGTTGAGACGCGCTCGCGGCGTCCCCGCCAACGCAAATGCGAAGCGCGACGGCTCCGTTGGACCGCTCAGCGTGCAATCGCACGTCGGCGGCAAGCCCGTCGAGGTTGAGCGCGCCGCCGCCGTCGATGGCAACCGAGATTTTGGGCGCGAGGCTGGCGGCCAGCGATCTTCGCGTGAGGGCGCGGCGCAAGTCAGCCGCAAACTCGTTGGCGTCGAAGATTTCCTCCGTGTCGAGCCCGGAAAGCGCGTTGGTCAGAACGGGAATACCGTCTGCCGCCGCGATATTGAGCGCGGCAACGGCATCTGCGAAGCGCGGAGCGGATGCGGCGTTCAATCCGCGAACCTGGATGCTGCCGCGTGCGGTAATTTCCACGATTCCGTTGCCATGCTCCCGCGCCGCCGCGCATAGGCTAGCGAATGCCGCAAGCGGAACGGCGCCGATGGGCAAGAGACGCACCAGCAATCCGTCGCCGGTCAGCATCGGTGCCGACAATCCGGGACAGGCGCCCCGGCGTTGCGAGCCGGGAATTGCGCGGGCGGTCATGCCATCACCTCCGCGCGCAGTGCCGCGAGACCGGCATCGACATCATTGCGGCGTGGATGCCAGAAGCCGCGAAGCCGTGCCGTATCGAGGCGCTTGGCGATCGCAGCCGCGGCCTCCGGATTCTCGCGCAGCAAAAAATCACGCACTGCCGGATCGGCGACGTAAGCGTTGTGCAGCAAATCGAAGAGTTCGCTTGCCACCGCGTCGGTCGTTTCGGCAAAGGCGACCAGACGATCGACGGTCTCGGCAAGCTCGGCGGCGCCACGCGGCCCGTGACGCATCTGGCCGGCGATAAAGCGCGGATTGACGGCGCGCGAACGCACGATCCGCGCCAGTGCCGCGGAAAGCGTTCGCGCGCGCGGCCGCTGCGGGTCGGTCACGTCGAGCATGACGAGATCGGCCGCGCGGCCGAGCATTTTCGCCGCCGCGGCAAAGCCGCCGACAAAGGCTGCATCTTCCGCCCCTTCGAGGAGATCGCGGCCGGGATCGTCGCTCGCATGGACAAGGAGGTCGGCACCGGCGACGCGTTGCGCGAACGCCCCGGAGGCGGCACTGCCTTCGCCGTTGGCGCCGCCATAGCTGTGCGAGGCAGCCGCCAGATAGGCCGCGCCGACGGTCGCGGTGTCGGCGTCGCCGCCGAGCAAATCCTCGATGCCGGACCCATAGGCGCCAGGCGCATTGCCGAAGATGCGATAAAGTCGCGTACCGCCGGCCGCGCGCCACGCGCCGGCCTGCGGATTTTCATCGTCACCTTCATCGCGGGCGGCGACGGCCTGCACGGCGGCGTCGATGAGCGCGATCTGCGCCGGAAAGAGATCGCGAAACAGCCCGGAAATCCGCCAGGTGACATCGACCCGCGCGCGGCCCATCGCGGCGGCTGGCAAGACCTCGACGCCGGTGATGCGGCCGCTTTCATGCTCCCAGATCGGCCGGCAGCCCATCAGCGCAAAACCTTGCGCGATCTCCTCGCCTCCGGTGCGTAAAGTCGCGCTGCCCCAAAGGTCGATGACGACGGCATGCGGAAATTCGCCGTGGCTTTGCAAATGCGTGCGGACGATTTCGTCGGCGGCGAGGCCGCCGAGATCCATCGCGGTCGGTGTCGGCAGCGTGCGCGGATCGGCGGTGAAGAGATTGCGGCCGGTCGGCAGCACGTCGCGGCGGCCGCGGGTCGGCGAGCCGGCAGGTCCGGGCGCGACCCGGCGGCCATCAAGCGCCGCGATCAGCGCCGCGCGTTCCGCTACGGCGCTGGCTTGCCACTGCGGATCGTCGCCGGCGGCGGGCACGCGTCCGTAAATGTGCAGGCCGTCCTTGATCGCGAGGTCTTTGAGGTCGCACAGCCAGGCGTCGATGCGGCGCAGCGCGTCGTCAGGGGGACCGGCGCCGTCAACGCCGGCTTCACGCGCCAGGCCGGTCCGTTGCGCGGTCTCGACGATGAGCTTTGCCAGACGCTCACGCCGGCGGCGGTCGAGGCCGTCGGCTTGCGCATATTCGTCGACCAGGCGCTCAAGCTCGCGCGCATCGCCGGAAAGCCCGCCGGCAACGAGCGGCGGCGGCAGATGGCCGATGGTCACGCCGGCGATGCGGCGCTTCGCCTGCGCCGCTTCCCCCGGATTGCTGACGATGAACGGATAGATCACCGGGAGCGCCCCGGTGACGATTTCCGGAAAACATTCCGCGGTGAGCGCAATCGCCTTACCGGGCAGCCATTCAAGCGTGCCGTGCGCGCCCATGTGAACGAGCGCGTCGACTTTCGCCTCATGTTGCAGCCACAGGCCGAAGGCGACGAGCGCATGCCGCGGCGGCAACAGTGGATCGTGATAATCGGCGCGCCGCTCTGCCAAACGTCCGCGATCGGGCGGCAGCGCGACCAAAAGCGCGCCGAATTTTTTTGCGCGGAAATGAAACGCGCCGTCGCGGATGTCTGGATCGTCGGCCGGTTCGCCCCAGGCTTCGCGCAGGCGCGCGATCGCCGCGGCCGGCACAAGCGCCAGCAAATCTTGGTATCGCGCCAAATCAAGGTTGGCGCCGTCAGTATCGCTGGAAAGCGCATCGAGCAACGCGCGCGACGTTTTCGGCGCGTCGCGCACGCCATAACCGGCGGCCGCAAGATCGTCGAGCAGCGCGATCACGCTCGCCGGCACGTCGAGGCCTACCGCATAACCAGTGCGGCCCGGCGCGCCGGGATAGTCCGGCATCAGCACGGCGATGCGGCGTTCGCCGCGCGGCAGCGACCGCAAGCGGACGAAAGCGGCGATGCGGTCGGCGACGATTGCGATGCGATCGGGCTCGGGCCGACTCGCCAGCGCGTTGAAGCCAAGCCCCTCCTGCGCCGGCAGCGGATCTTTGAAGGCGACGGCGCCGGCGAGGATGCGGCCGTCCAGCTCGGGCAGCACGACATGCATCGCCAGATCGGCGGCGCCGAGCCCGCGCACGCTGTCGCGCCAGGCGGCGCGCTTCGTGGTCGCGCTGACGACCTGAAGCACGGGAACATCGGCTACGTCGAGCGGCGTCGGCTCGCCGATATTTCCACCGGCAGCGAATGCGGTGGTGGTGACGATCACGGCAGGATCAAGCCGAGCGAACGCCTCGCGCAAGAACACTGCCGCCTCGCGATCCTTTAGGCTCGTGACGACAAGTGGAGCCGGCGCCAGGCCGCGCGCCGCGAGCGCCGTGCATAACGCCTCGATCGGCGCGGTGTCCGACGCCAGCAGCAGCGCGCGGTAGAAGACGATCGCGACAACGGGTCGGCCGGACGGAAGCGAGGCGATGAGCCGGCCGAGATCGACCGCGCCTTCGCCGGGCAAGTAGGCGGCAAGCCGCGGCACCGGTTTCGGGTCACGCAATTCAAGATTGGTTCCGGCATGGCGCGCTAGCCGGCGCAAGAGCGCGCGTAAGTTCTCGCGGCCGCCTTCGCGGAAGAACCGCAGCAGCGTATCGAGTTCTTGCGGCGGCAATGTCGAGGCCGCGGCGAGTCGGGCGTCGTCGCGGTCTTCACCCGGCAACACGGCAAGCGCGATACCGCGTTCGCGCGCCAGCGCCGAGAGCCGCTCAATCCCGTACTTCCACCAATCGAGGCCGCCGAGCAGGCGGACCACGATCACCCGGGCATGGGCGGCAACGCGGTCGATCCACAGATCGACGGACAGCGGATGGCGCAGGTCGCGCAGATGGGCGAGGCGGAGGCTGGGCAGCGCCGCGCGCTCTGCTTCCCAGGCAGCAGCGACGCCGGCGAGGTCGCTGTCTGCGAACGACAGCACGACAATGTCAGCCGGCAACTGGCCGAGGTCGACCGCTTCGACGATCTCGTCGAGATTGGTCGATGTCGTCGTCAGCAGATGCATCGGTTACGCCTGATTCTTCTACTCGACGAGCGCCTGCGTCACCGCCGCGCGATCAAGCCCTTTCAGTCCGATCACCACCAGCCGGCCTTCGCGCGCTTCGGCTTCGGCCCACGGCCGATCGTATTGGTGCGTCACCCGCGGTCCCACGGCCTGAACCAGGAGGCGCAGCGGCTTGTCGGCTACCGCCGCGAAGCCTTTCACGCGCAGCACGTCGAAGTTTTCCGCCAGCGCGGCGACACGCGCAGCCAGCGCCGAGGGATCGGCGACCTCGCGCAGTTTCACGACGAAGGAATCGAAATCGTCGTGGTCGTGCTCCTCCTCGGCGTCGTGGCGGGTTCGGCGGTTGGCAATGTCATCCTCCGTGCCGACGCCGAGCCCGAGCAGGAGCGCCTGATCCACTTTGCCGTCGGCGACGGCGATCACCTTGACGCTGCGCGGCAGAACCTCGGCGATTGCCGCCCGCGCTTTTTCGATGCCGGCCGGGTCGATCAGGTCGCGCTTGTTGAGAACGATGAGATCGGCGCAGGCGATCTGATCCTCAAAGACTTCTTCGATGGGGTCGTCGTGCGTGAGTGAAGTATCGGCGGCGCGCTGCCGCGCCAGTGCGTTGAGATCGCCCGCCACGCGGCCGGCGGCGAGCGCGGCGCCGTCAACGACGACCACGACGCCGTCGACGGTCACGCGGCTTTTGATCGCTGGCCAATGGAACGCCTGCACCAGCGGCTTCGGCAAAGCGAGCCCCGAGGTTTCGATGACGATATGCTCGACGCCGCCGCGGGCCAGTATGGCGTCGAGCGCCGGCACGAACTCATCGGCCACCGTGCAGCAGAGACAGCCGTTGGCCAGCTCGACGATGTTCTCCTCGGGGCAGGCGTCGTTGCCGCAGCCTTTGAGGATCTCGCCGTCGATGCCGACATCGCCGAACTCGTTGACGATCACGGCCAGCCGGCGGCCCTGCGCGTTGGCGATCACATGGCGGATGAGCGTGGTTTTGCCGGCACCGAGAAAGCCGGTGACGATGGTGCAGGGGACGCGCGCGAGCGTGGTGTTCATTCGTCGATCGCTGCAAAGCCAAGCGGAGGAACGCGGGCGATCAGGCCGCGCTTAAGCGGCACCGGCCGGTCGCGCCAGGGAAGAATACCGTCGGCGGCGCTTGCCAGCATGCGCGCGCCTTCGATCAGCGCGCCCGCGCAGGTCACGTCGAGTCCGCCGAACACATACGTCCACGAGCCGTTGCAGCGCATGGCCGCGCTCGGGCCGCGCGAACAATTGGCCAGACAGCGCATCGGGCGGACCTGGACTTCGGTGCCGGCGGCTGCGCGGGCAGTGGCCGCGGCAAGGATCGCGCCCGGCCGCAGCGCGCTGTCGGGCTCGCCGGCAGGACGGCAGGTGATGCACACGTAAACGACCGGAGCGTCGGACGCGACCGGGCTTCGCCTCGCGCTTTCGGTATCGATGCGGCTCACCCGTGCTGCTCCGCGGGCCATCAACGGGTGCGATGCCGACCGATCTCCGCCGAGGCACCCCGCCCGGCTGCGACCGCATCGACGGCAGGTCTCCTGGCTCGCGGCTCGCCGCCCGTCACCGCCTTCCCGGATGCTTCCAGTGGCTCTGTGGTTCGGGCTAGCCGCTTACAGTTGCGGGGGCAGCTGCGGATTAGGGATCATGTCCCGCACCGCATTCCCTGTTCGCTCTCTGAACGAGAGACCGTCGATGCCGGCACTTAGCGGTCGCAGGCGCGCCTTTGTCAATGGTGCCATCGCTTCGTATAGTCGGCTTGATAGTCGGCTTGATAGTCGGCTTGGACCGTCGGTTCAGCTCCGCGCAGGGCCGCAATCACTGGCACGCGCAGGCATGCCGCGCATGATCGCAAAAGGGCCGCCGTGAGCATCCCGCTAACCCTCGTTCTCGGCGGCGCCCGCTCCGGCAAGAGTCGCCATGCCGAGAGCTTGATCGCCGCTCTGCCGGCGCCGTGGATCTACATCGCCACGGCGGAAGCAGGCGACGATGAAATGACCGCGCGCATCGCCGCCCATCGCGCGCGTCGCGGCGCGATCTGGCGGACGATCGAAGCGCCGCGCGATCTTGCGGCGGCGCTCGCGGCGAGCCCGAGCATGCCGGTGCTGGTCGATTGCATGACTTTGTGGCTCTCTAATCTTCTGCTCGCGGGCGCCGATATCGACAAGGAAATCGAACGCCTGGAAAAGGCGCTGGCGGCCGCCGCGGCGCCGGTGGTGCTGGTCGCCAACGAACTAGGCTCCGGGATCGTGCCGGATCATGCGCTCGGCCGGCAATTCCGCGACTTGCAGGGTATGCTCAACCAGCGCATTGCCGCGCGCGCCGACCGCGTCGTCCTCATGGTCGCGGGGTTGCCGCTCGCGGTCAAAGGGACGTTGGAGAAGTCGCCATGACGCAAACCACCGACGAAGCCGAAGCCGAACGTCATCGCGCCAAGATGGCCAAACGCAAAGCCGTGCAGGACGCCGAAGTCGCCGGCAAGACGATCGAGAAGGGTCTTCTGATCGTGCATACCGGCACCGGCAAGGGAAAATCCACGGCCGCTTTCGGCCTCGCCTTGCGCATGATCGGCCGCGGCCACCGTGTCGCCGTCGTGCAATTCATCAAAGGCGCATGGCATACGGCCGAGCGCGACGCGCTAGCGAAGTTCGGCGACCAGATCGTTTGGCACACAATGGGCGAAGGCTTCACCTGGGAGACGCAGGACCGCACGCGCGATGTCGCCGCGGCCGAGCGCGCCTGGTCAAAAGCACGCGAACTCATCGCCGATCCGAAATTTGCGCTAGTCATTCTCGACGAGCTCAACATCGCGCTGCGTTACGACTATCTCGACCTCGAAGCGGTGGTCGCGGCGCTAACCAGCCGCCGGCCGGGCTTGCACGTGATCGTCACCGGCCGCAATGCCAAGCCGGAGCTTTTGGCCGCCGCCGATCTCGTCACCGAGATGACTTTGGTCAAGCACCACTTCGCCGCCGGCGTGAAGGCGCAGCCCGGCATCGAGTTCTAAGCGCATGCCGGCGCGCGCGCTCATGTTCCAGGGCACCGGCTCCGACGTCGGCAAATCGTTGATCGTCGCCGGGCTCGCCCGCGCGTTCACCAAACGCGGTTTGGCCGTGCGCCCGTTCAAGCCGCAGAACATGTCGAACAATGCGGCGGTGACGGTGGACGGCGGCGAGATCGGCCGTGCCCAGGCCTTGCAGGCGCGTGCCGCCTGCACGCCGGCGAGCGTCCATATGAATCCGGTGCTGCTGAAGCCGCAAAGCGAGATCGGCGCGCAGATCGTGGTGCAGGGGCGCGTTTACGGCAGCGCCAAGGCCGCCGCCTATCAGCACATCAAGCGCGATTTGCTGCCCCACGTTCTCGACAGCTACGCGCATCTGCGGCGCGAGGCCGATATCGTCCTCGTCGAAGGCGCGGGCAGTGCCGCGGAAGTCAATCTGCGGGACAACGACATCGCCAATATGGGATTCGCCCGCGCCGCCGATGTGCCGGTGGTGCTGATCGGCGACATCGACCGCGGCGGCGTGATCGCCAGCCTGGTCGGCACCAGAGCCGTGCTGGCGCCGGAGGATGCAGCGCTGGTGCGCGGGTTCATCGTCAACAAATTTCGCGGCGATGCGGCGCTGTTTACCGCGGGAATTGAACAGATCGCGCGGGCGACGGGGTGGCAGCCGCTCGGTCTGGTCCCTTACTTCGCGGATGCGCGCTTGCTGCCGGCGGAGGATGCGCTCGCGCTCGAGCAGAGCCGGCCGGCAAAGCCGCATAAGCGAGTACGCATTGCGGTGCCGGTTCTGCCGCATATCGCCAATTTCGACGATCTCGATCCGCTCGATGTCGAACCTGAGGTCGAGCTCGTACGCGTGCGGCCGGGTGCGGCGCTTCCCGGCGACGCCGATCTAGTCGTGCTGCCGGGCTCGAAGGCGACGATCGCCGATCTTGCGGCGTTGCGTGCCGCAGGCTTCGACATCGACATCGCCGCGCACCGCCGTCGCGGCGGAGTGGTTCTCGGCCTTTGCGGCGGCTTCCAGATGCTCGGGCGCACGATCGCCGATCCCGGCGGGATCGAAGGCCTGCTTGCTGCGGTCGACGGCCTCGGCTTCCTCGATGTCGCGACCACGCTCGCCAACGATAAACGCCTCGAGGCGGTTCATGGCACGACCAGCGACGGCGCGCCGTTTGCCGGCTACGAGATGCATATGGGCGTCACCGCGGGGCCGGATTGCGCGCGGCCGTTCGCGCATCTCGCGGATGGCACGCCGGAAGGCGCGGTTTCTGCCGACGGCAGGGTGCTCGGCACCTACATACACAGCCTGTTCGGGGACGACCGGCAACGCGCGGCATGGTTGGCCCGTTTTGCCGCGGGCGCGACAAATATCGCCTACGATGATCTGCTCGAACGAACGCTCGACGCTTTCGCCGCGCATCTCGCGGCGCATCTCGATCTCGATCGGCTTCTCACATTGGCGCGATGATGAGAACCGTCGCAACGGCGAGAAGCGCGATCAGAATCGCGTCCGCGCGCCGGAACAGCGCCAGCGCGCGGCGAATGTCGGCGGCATCGGCGTCGCGGCGTCCGTTGCCCATCATGGCGTCTTCGACGCGCACGCCGTCATAGACGCGCGGACCGGCGAGCGAAAGTCCAAGCGCTCCCGCCATGGCGGCTTCGGGAAAACCGGCATTCGGTGAGCGGTGCCGCGCGGCATCTCGCCGCACGGCGCGCCACGCGGCGTCGACGGAGGCGTCCTTGCGCAACGCCGCCGCGGCGACGAGAAGGAGCGCCGCAAGACGCGATGCCGGCAGGTTGACGAGATCGTCGAGCCGCGCGGCGGCCCAGCCAAAGTCGGCATAGCGCGGCGTGCGGTGGCCGATCATACTGTCGGCCGTATTGATCGCCTTGTAGAGTGCGGCGCCAGGGAGTCCGGCAATGGCCATCCACAGGACCGGCGCGACAATCGCGTCGGAGAAGTTCTCGGCAAGGCTTTCGATCGCCGCGCGGGCGATACCGGCGGCATCGAGCGATTCGCTATCGCGGCCGACGATCCGCGATAAGGCGGTCCGCGCGGATGCGATGCCGCGCTTATCGAGCGCATCGGCGACGTCCGCCACGTGCTTGTGCAAGCTTCGTTGCGCGAGCAAAGTACTGGCAACCAGTCCCGTGACCAGAATTCCGAACGGCAGACGCAACAGCTCGCGCTCCACGATCAAAGCGAGCGCGCCTACGGCAGCGAGCAGGATCAGGAGCGCGGCCACGCCCGCGGCACGCCGTTCGGTCGGTCCGGCCGCCTCGCGATTGAGCCAGCGGTCGAGCGCGACCATCAGCCGGCCGATCCAGGTCGCCGGATGGCCGATCGTACGAAATAAGCGCTCCGGGTAACCGAAACAGAGCTCGATCAGTATGGCGACGAGTGCAAGCGCGACAGACATGATCCTCACCGGCGGCGCGGACGAACCCCTCGCTCACGGCGGCAACCTTGGCGCCGCCCGGCGCCTGTTCCCGGACGCAATCGAACCTTTCATCGACCTTTCAACCGGGATCAATCCCAATCCCTATCCGCTGCCGCGTTTTTCGCCCGATCTTTTTGCCCGCTTGCCCGATCCTGGCGCGGTTGGCGCTGTGGCGGCAGCTGCCGCACGCGCCTACGGCGCTCAATCGGCCGCCAATGTCGTGCCCGCACCGGGAACGCAGATTCTACTGCCGCTTGTCGCCGGTTTGGTGCGCGCCGGGCGCGCCGCCGTTCTGACGCCGAGCTACCCCGAGCACGCTCGTGCCGCGGCGTTGGCCGGACACTGCGTCAATCCGGCGCGCGAGCTCGGCGAATGCGGCGATGCCGGGTTCGTCATTGTCGCGAACCCCAACAATCCCGACGGCAGGGTCTTTCCCCGGACCGCTTTGCTCGCGCTTGCCAAGGATTTGCGCCGTCGCGGCGGCGTGCTCGTGGTCGATGAGGCGTTCATGGATGTCGGGCCACCCGGCGCCAGTCTCGCGTCCGACGTAGCATGCGGCAATGTCGTCGTGTTGCGCTCCTTCGGTAAATTCTTCGGGCTTGCCGGAACGCGATTAGGCTTTGCGATCGCGGCGCCGGCGCTGGCCGCGCGACTTCGCACGGCGCTTGGCCCCTGGGCGGTGTCCGGACCGGCGCTTGCCGTCGGCGCAAAGGCGCTAGCGGACGCGATCTGGATCGAACGGACGCGAAGACGTATGGAGAAAGCCGCAAGCCGGCTCGATGCGATGCTTGTCGGTTCCGGCCTCGATATTGTCGGCGGCACGAGCCTGTTCCGGCTGGTACGAACGCCGGCGGCGCATTCGCTGTTCAATCATCTGGGGCGCGCCGGCATTTGGGTGCGCGCTTTCCTGGACCATGCGGAGTGGCTGCGCTTCGGTCTTCCGGCGAATGAGGCAGAGTGGCGACGGCTCAACGGCGCCATGGCCTCTTTCCCGGACAACGGAAAGGCTGTCGTGCGCGCCACCGCAGCCGAGCGCAAGGGTCGGAGAGTTCATGGTAGTGGCACCGACGTCGATCACCTTCGATGAAGTTTTCCGCGCGCGGCTGCGTGACCTGTTGGTCTGGCGGCGGGACGTCCGGCGATTCCGGCGCGATCCGTTGCCGGCGGGCGCCCTGGACGGTCTTATCGAGCTGGCGTGTCTCGCACCGTCGGTGGGCCTAAGCCAGCCTTGGCGCTTTGTCGTCGTGGACGACGAAACCGTCCGCGCCGCGATCCGGCGCAATTTCGCCACCTGCAACGCGCAAGCGCTCGCCGCACAGAATAGCGAGCGGGTGGGACTCTATGCGCGGCTCAAGCTCGCCGGCTTGGAAGAGGCGCCGTCGCACCTCGCCGTGTTCGCGGATCGCTCGACCGCGCAAGGTCATGGCCTCGGCCGCCACACGATGCCGGAGATGATCGAGTATTCGGCAGTGACCGCCGTACATACGATCTGGCTTGCGGCGCGCGCCCACGGCATCGGGATGGGCTGGGTCTCCATCCTCGATCCAAGAATGATCGCGGAGCTCCTCGAGGTGCCGGCGGAGTGGAAGTTCATCGGCTACTTCTGTCTCGGTTATCCGCTGCTCGACGACACCGTGCCCGAGCTGGAGCAGATGGGCTGGGAAGAGCGGCGCCTCCCTTCATCGGTCACTATCAAACGTTAACGACGCAGCCTCTTGGGCCGATCTTCCTGTGCCAAAACAGGGCAGATTGGCTGGCCCCGGCCTTGCTCAGTCCTGATCGGCGCCTGGCGCATGTTCCGGAAGCGGGAATCCGCATCCGAAAAACCATGCGCCACGTCGAAACGAGAGTGGAGCCCGATTGAATCCAATCGGCACACACTCGCAGGGAGAGAGCGGTGTTAACCAATCGACCTGCCGAACGGTCTTCGGCTTCGTGGTCGCTCGCGCATATCGGCGCGGCGATTATCCTGTCGGTCGTAACCTTGACGTCGGCGCATGCCGGCAGCGTTATCGACTTGAGCTGCGTCGGCGGAGCAAAGAGCTTTAATTGCGTGGCGCAGATAGCCACCGCCGGCGATCCGTATATCCGTGTCGTACCCGAGGCGCTCGGCGAGGTGCAAAAGGCGCAAGCCACGGCACGCGATCGCAAGTGGGTTGCGCGGTGCCACCCGGTCGCAGAGCGCGATTCCTACGGCGTCGCCCGCTATCATTATTCCGCGCCCGGCTGCGAATTCGGTCTCGGCACGGAGTGATTGGTGACGCGTACTTGCTTTAGCGGCCTTCAGCGGACCTGATTGGTCGATTTTGCCGGACGCCGCATTGCGGATGTCGTCGCGGCTTGCCCGGGCAGGTACTTGGCGACCACCATCGGGTCGAGCTCTTTGATCGCCTCGTCAGGCAGGCGATACCAGACCTCGTTACGGCCGAGAAATTCGAAACCGAGGTAGCCGCGAACAGTAAGCGTCTGGCCGTCGGGGCTCAGCGTCATCATCGCGCTATAGATATTGCCGTCCCGTGGATCGAGGATATTGCCGTTCTCGTATTTCAGGCCAGATCGCCTCATGTCCCTAATGATCGGCAGTCCGAGCGTGGGCGCATCTTTGCGGTCGTCCCGGCAGCGCCCACAAAAGGCGTCATTCGGGTCGTCGTTCGGCCGCGGGAACAATTTCGCGGCAACGCCCTCATAAACTCCGGCATTTTCGACGAACAGGAACCAGACGACGGTCTTGCCCGTCGTGGCATCGACCTTCTGCCACAGCCCAGCCACCGACGGTTCCGCTGCGGCAAGCGGCTGAACGGCGGCGAAAAGCGCCAGGAGTCCCACCATGAGCCCCGCTATAAACAGCCTTGTCCACTGCACTACCAAGGGTTTCTCCAATCTTTCGCGACCGCCGGTGTCGGCGAATCCCCATTGATGGCGCGGGACTATTCGCTCCACAATGCGGTGATTTAACGACGCAGACCACACCACAGCCCCCGAAAAAAGCGCAGTTTCCGAGGGGCTCACTCATTTTGCCGCTTGCATCGGAAGCGGCGGGTTTCCAATGATTGTGCCAGCCAGTGGTTCAAAATCGGCTGGTCGGCATTTAACGTTGTTGGTCCGGGGATTTGAAAGACATGTCACGTCCACTGTCCATGTCGCGCTCCAGCGTGGCTCTCGACAATCTGCGCGCCGTCGTCATCATCGTCGTGCTCGCCTTCCATTCGGTACTCGCCTACATCCAATGGTTTCCGTTGCGGTCCTCCGGGTTTGACGATCCGCCCTACGCATGGCGCGTCACTCCGCTTGTCGACAGCCACCGCTGGTTTGGCCTCGACCTGTTTTGCGCCTGGCAAGACGTTTATCTGATGTCGCTTATGTTCTTGCTCTCCGGCCTGTTCGTTTGGTCGAGCCTTGAGCGCAAGCGAAGCTGGGGTTTCGTGCGCGATCGCCTGTCCAGGCTGGGCATTCCTTTTGTGTTCGGTGTTGTCGTTCTTATTCCGCTGGCCATCTATCCTGCCTACCTAGTCTCGACCGCAGACCCGAGCGTTTCCGATTACGTGCACCGCTATCTCGCGCTGCCGTTCTTGCCCAACGGGCAATTATGGTTCCTGTGGCAGCTTCTGGCGCTCAATTTCGTGGCGGCCGGATTGTACTGGATCGCCCCCAATACGCTGAGAGCCTTGGGCCGCTGGTCGGCCGCGGCGGGACGACGTCCCGGACTGTACTTTGCCGCACTCGTCGTCGCCTCGGCCGTGGCCTATGTCCCATTGGCGCTCGTGTTCACGCCTTGGGCGTGGTCCAATTCCGGATTCCTCGCCGTGCAATGGAGTCGGCCGCTGCTTTACGGCGTCTACTTCTTCGCCGGAATGGGAATCGGCACCGGCGGCATCGACGTCGGCCTGGTCGCCGCGGATGGCGCGTTAGCGCGACGCTGGAAGTTGTGGCTTGCGGTGGCGATCGTATCGCAGCTGGCCTGGATGGGCGTGATGTCTCTGACCATGGAAGGCACGGCGCCCATCGCCGTCGACGTCGCCGCCGATCTTTGTTTCGTCATCGCCTGCGCCAGCGGCTGCTTTTTCCTCATCGCCGCGAACTTGCGCTTCGCGGCGAAACGTTCATCGGTCCTCGCCAGTCTTTCCGCCAATGCATACAGCCTTTATCTCGTGCACTTTGACTTTGTGGTTTGGCTGCAATATGCGCTTCTTGCCTCTACGCTGTTCGCGGTGGTCAAGGCAGCGATCGTTTTCGGTGCAACGCTGATTCTGAGCTCGATAACGGTGCTGGCCGCTCGGCGCATTCCATTCGGCGCGCGCCTGATCGCGGCGCCGTTGCGTGCGGTGGCGACGTCAGACTCGTCCACGCAGTCCTCGGCCGGCTTTTATGCTCGGCTTCGCCAATTCGTTTCGCTGTAGCGGCGGGGAAGGGGTTAAGCCAGCGCCAGCCGTGCCGCCTTGTTGATTGCGGCAATGCCCTCATCCACATCGTGTTCGATGTGCGCGCGCAACACCCGACGCCCGCGTTCGGCCAGCACGCGAAAGTCGCCGCGCGCCTGCGCGGCTTCGATCACGCCGAAGCTTGCCTTGCGTCCCGGGATCGCGAGATCGGGCGCCGGCCGCGCCGTGATCTGGAGAAAGACGCCGGAGTTGGGCCCGCCTTTGTAAGCCTGTCCGGTCGAATGCAGGAAACGCGGCCCGAATTGCAGGCAGGTCGCGATGCGCTTGCGGTCGCGCACCGCGGCGCGCAAGCCTTGCAGCGCCTGGAGCCGTGCTTCGGCGGCATCGACATAAGCGAGCAGCGCGAAATAATCGCTGCCTTTGAGCCGGGCAAAGTGCGCCTTAAGCCAGCTCTCAAGCGTGGCGTTTGCGCCCAACTTCCGCAGCGACTCGGCGTTGTGCGCATCGGTGTAGAGCGTAATGCCGCTCGCTTTGAACAGCGGCGGCTCGACCGGCGTCGGTCTTCTCGAACGCTTGCGTCATTTCGCGGGTCGCGACCTTGCTCGCCTCGACATCGGGCTGGTCGAACGGATTGATGCCGAGCACTGCTCCGGCCACGGCGGTCGCGATCTCGAAGCGGAAAAATTCCTGTGCGAGAAGCTTTGGCGAACCGAAGGCGATGCGCACCACGGGATGTCCGCCACGGGGCCAGCGCATCAATGAATTGGTCTTGCGCCGGATCCGGATGCGCGGCGTCGCGCAGATACACGAACAACCGATGCGCGTCGTAGGCGGAAGGCTCGCCGAGCGGCTCATCGGCGATGGGAATCACACCCTTTACGTTTTTGCCGTCGATTCGGCCAGCAATTGCTCCGCCCAGGCGCCGAAAGAGCCGATCGATGGCGAGGCGATGATGGTGAGCTTGTCGTGCCCGGCAACGGCAAGAACGCCGATTGCCAGGCCGAGCGCGACGACGCCGTGATTTTCCGCGGGCGGTATCTCGGGACCGCAGCCCCGCGCCGTCGCGCCGGCCGTTTCGAGAAAGACGCGCGGATCGTGACCCGTGGCCGCAAGCGGCACCATGCCGAAATGCGAGAGCACGGAATAGCGTCCGCCGATATTGGGGACGCCGCGGAAGACGCGACGGAAGCCTTTCGCCTCGGCCGTTTTTTGCAACTGCGATCCGGGATCGGTGATGGCAACAAACTGGCGCGCGGCCGCGGTGCCGAGGGTCGCCGACGCTTGGCCAAAAAATAGTCCATCAGCACGTTTGGTTCGAGCGTCGTTCCCGACTTGCTCGACACGATAAAGAGCGTGCGCGCGGCGTCGATGTCGCGCTCGACGCACCCACCTGCTGCGGATCGGTGGAATCGAGCGGATGCTCGGCGCGTGGAAAATAGGATACTCCGTACGCGCCGTAAAGCCGGGGCCGGTTGAGCGACGCGCGCGCCAGGCGGATATTGAGCGTAATAATGTTTGAATGACGCCACGCTGATGTTATGTGATCGCGTCAAGCTCGCGGCCGCTGATGGGGATCGAGGCCGCGATTTTCTTGACTGCCGTGTGACAACTTCAACGTGGATCGGGCATCGCGGACATGCGGCTCAACGTGCCAATTTCCGTCGGCGGCTGGGGCCGTTTCGTCACCCGCTG
>Ga0302325_10005566_pt1 | contig 28592 bp, 22 predicted proteins | sample Palsa_T0_2_FD_201948 | JGI IMG/M metagenome (GOLD analysis project Ga0302325, IMG submission 201948) | Peat permafrost microbial communities from Stordalen Mire near Abisko, Sweden - Palsa_T0_2 | ecosystem: Environmental > Terrestrial > Soil > Palsa > Peat permafrost | place: Sweden: Abisko...
GAAGCGGCGCACGACCTCGCGTCCGAACTCGAGGTGCGAGAGCTGATCTTTTCCGACCGGTACGGTGTCGCCGCGCATGACCGCGATATCGACGAGCTGCATCAGCGGGTAGCCGAGAAATCCGTAGGTCGCGACCTCGCCGCCCAGCTCGTTGATTTGATCCTTAAACGTCGGCACACGCTGCAGCCACGCGACCGGGACGATCATCGAGAGCAGGAGGTGCATCTCGGATATCTGCGGCACGTGCGACTGCACGTACAGCGTCGTGCGCTTCGGATCGATGCCGGCGGCGACGAGGTCCAAGAAGAGTTCGCGAATGCTGTCCGCGATGTCGCCCGTGCGATCGAACGCGGTCGTCAGCGCGTGCAGGTCGGCGATCTCGATGAACGTTTCGCCGGTGCGCTGGAACTCGACCCACTGCGAAAGCGCTCCGACGAGGTGGCCGAGATGCAAGCGTCCGGTCGGGCGCGTTCCCGACATCACCCGGCGCGGGCGCGGCGTCACGATGTGCTGTTCCACCCTCCCTAGTATGCCACGCGCATGCCGCCGGCCTCGACGGCGTTCGCAAAACGTTCGCGCACGAACGCCCGCCCACGTTCGATCGCTTCGCGCAGGGTCGCACCTTGCGCGAGTGCGGCCGCGATCCCGCACGCCAGCAGGCATCCGCTCCCGCGCAGCGTTCCGGCGATCCGCGGCGCTTCGTAGGCGACCGTTCCGGACGCATCGACCAAGACGTCGCTTGCATCGTGCTCGCGATGGCCGCCGGTCACGAGCGTCGCCCCAGCGCCGAGTTCGCGCAGCCGCGCCGCCGCGCGCTCCATGTCCTCGAGCGTCGCGGGACGCGCGGAACGCGTGAGGGTCGCGGCTTCGTCGAGGTTCGGCGTGACGAGCGCGACCGCGGGTACGAGCTCGGCCAGGATCGCGGCGAGCGTCGCGTCGTCGCCGAAGCGGCCGCCGCCGCTCGGCGCCAAGACCGGGTCGTAGACGGCCGGGACCCGCGCGCCTCGAACGAACGTTGCCACGGCGCGGACCGTGGCTGCGTCGAGAAGCGCGCCGATGCGGATCGCGCCGAACTCTGCATCCGACAGCGACGCGAGCTGCGCGCTCAAAACATCGACAGGGACGGACGAGGCTGCATGCACGCCGTGCGCGTCTTGCGCGGTCACGCCGGCAACCACGCTGAGCGGACGCACCCCGCACGCGCCGAGCGCGCGGATGTCGAGGCCGAGACCCGCGGCGTTCCACGGTTCGGTGCAGCCAATCGAAAGGACGGCCACGCTCATGCGGGCGGTGCGTTCCAGCGCGCGATCAGCTGCGCCGCGGCGCGACGTGGGTCGCCCGAACGCGTGAGAGCCGAGACGACGGCCGCCATCGCGGCGCCGGTCGACTTGACCTCGGCAAGGTTGTTCGCGTCGATACCGCCGATCGCAACGACCGGAAGCGACGTCGCCCGTACCACGGCGCGCACGCCTTCAATTCCGATCGCAGGGCCCGCGTCGCCTTTGGTGGCCGTCGCAGCGAACGGGCCCGTCCCGACGTAATCGGCGCCCGCTTCCGCCGCCGCGCGAGCTTCGCCCGCGACGCCGCACGAGACGCCGAAGACCCGCGTCCCGAGTTGCGCGCGCAACGCGACCACGTCGCGACCCGCGAGATCTTCTTGACCGGCATGCCAGCCGTCTGCTTCGAGCGCAACTTCGAAATCGTCGTTCACGATCAAGATTGCGCCCACAGCACGCGTGCGCTCGAGCATCGCGCGGACGACTTCGCGTTCGACCCCCGCCTTGGCACGATACTGCACGACGCGAATGCCGGCCGCTAAAATCTCGTCGAGAAATGCAACCGGCCGCTTCACGAGCGACCGGTCGACGATTCCATAGATTCCCGCGAGCACACGCGACCATACGACGAAGAACGGCGGCGCTCCGCGCGCCGCCGCCTCGAAGTTACCCGACCGAACCGATTACGGAGAGTTGCTGACGATGACGGTGTGCGAACCGACGACGTGACCGTTCACGCTAGTCGCGTCGACCACGAGGCAGTAGGGCGCGGTCACGCCCGGCACTGCCTCGAGAAAGACTTGCGACGTCGCCGTCGTGGCCGGAAGAACCGTGTAGCCCGCAAATGACGACGCGGCGCCCGTGCCGCCTTGAATGAGGATCGGCACCGGCGGCTGGAAGGTCGGGACGGCAGGACACGTCTTGAACGTTCCCGGCGCGGGTCCGACCGTATAGGTTGCCACGTTCTGCGGATCGGTAAGCGGGTTGACGTAGCGAGCGGCCCACGTGAAGGTCGCATCGACGACGTAGTTCGGCGAAACGCCGCTGCCGGTGTACCCGACCGCGGCGACGGCGAGCGGAGCGACACCCGTGGGAGCGATTTCGAAGTCGTTGGTTTGGCCGTTGCTGCCGGCGTAGAGTACGACGACCGTCGGGCTCGTGGTCGAGGTGCCGAAAGCGAGGCCAGAACCCCCGCTGCAGCTCGTGAGCAGAGCCAGGCCGCAAATGGTGAGAATCGGAAGGGCGAGACGACGCATACGAGACTCCCGTTGGACACGAGAAAACGGTCGGCGGGCTTTCACAAAGTTGCCCCGCCGATACGCTCGCCGGTTGGCTTCCTCAGCGGCGGTATCCTCTCGTTTAGGGCCCGAGCGCCAGCGGTTGGAACGGGATCTCAAAGGGCGCATCCGCGCCGTCCGCGAGGACCGGCGCGATCGTGAGGTTCAGGCTCTTGGGCTCAAAGCGGTCGGGGGTCAGAAAGCTCATCAGGCCGGTGTACTGCGCCTGCGGCGCGAGCCGCAAGCCCGTGTAGAGCGTCTTATCGGTAAGGCCCGGAAGGCGCGATGCGATCGGCGGGTACGACTTTCCGTTTTGATCGCGCAGGACGGTACGCCCGTAGGGCAAGAGCGTGACCGTCGTGTCGCCGACGTTCGCAAAGGTCGCGACCAGCTCCAGGCGCCCCGTAAAGAACGAGATTTTTCGCACCGTGACGTCGATGCCGTTGACGCTCGCCGCGAATCCGTGCGGCGCGAGCGCGCGCCATGGATGGAGCGGATCCTTGATCGTGAGTCCGTGCGCGCCGCGCAAAATGCCGTACGCGACTTTCGCAGTCGCATGCTCCGGCGATTGACGGCGCTCGTCGAAGAATTCGTTCCGCTCCGAGACGATCGCAACCTTGCCGAGCTGGTCGCTCTGCGAGGCGACGATCGTAAAGCCGTCGATCTTGACGCCGTCGGCTTGATAGATCGACGCTAAATTCGCGGACGTGCGAAAGTAGCGTTGTTCGTCGGGAGAAAGCAGCGCAAACGCTCGATCGAAGCGGCCCGCTTGGAGCGCGCCGACGTATTGCTGCAACACGGCACGCTGGGCGGGTTGCAGTGCGGCACGCGCGGCGGCGGGCAATAGTGCGACCGCGCCCGCGGCGAGCAAGAATGCGAGACGAGCGACCTTCATGATGCCTCGGGAGCGATGGTATCGAGAATGCGATTGAGATCGGCATCGTTGGCATAACGCACTTCGATGCGTCCACCCTTCGCTGCGGAAACGATCGTAACGTGCGCCCCGAGCGCGTAGCGCAAACGCGCTTCGACCGCAAGCACGTCGGGCGATTTCGCCGGCGGCGCGGGCGAGGACTGGGTCTTGCGCCGCGTGCCCAAGGCTTCGACGTCGCGGACCGTGAGGCCGTCGCGCGCGATCCGTTCCGCGATCGATTCACGCACGGAAGGGTCGAGTGCGAGCAACGCCTTTGCATGACCAAAACTAATCAGTCCCGCGCGCAGCTTGGCTTTGAGCGGATCGGAGAGTCCGAGCAATCGCAGCGCGTTCGTCACCGCGGGACGGCTCTTCCCGATGCGCTCGGCAAGACGGTCTTGCGTGAATCCGTACTCGTCGATCATGTGCTGGAGGCCCATCGCTTCTTCGATCGGATCGAGGTCTTCGCGCTGCAAGTTCTCCACGACCGCAAGCTCGAGGCTCGTCCGGTCGTCGGCGTCACGCACCATGGCCGGAATCGTTTCGAACCGCGCCGCCGATGCCGCGCGCCAGCGCCGTTCGCCGGCTATCAGCTCGTACATCGGCGACGACGACGTGTCGAGCGGCCGCACGATGATTGGGATGATCACGCCGAGCTCGCGGATCGATTGTTCGAGTTCGGCCAGCGCCTGCGGGTCGAAATGCTGGCGCGGCTGCTGCGGGTTCGGGCGGATCGCATCGACACGTACCTGTGTGAGGCCCGCGGGCGCGGCCTTCGGCGCCCCGAGCAACGAATCGAGCCCCCGCCCGAGCCCGCGCTTCGGCGCGCTCACGTGCCCGAAACCTCGCGCGCAAGCGCGAGGTACGCCTGCGCGCCGCGAGACTTCACGTCAAACAAGGCCACGGGCTTTCCATACGAGGGGGCTTCCGAGAGCCGGATATTGCGCGGGATCTGCGTGCGGAACACTTGCCGGGGGAAATGCGCGTGGACTTCATCCAGCACCTCGGTCGCCAGCCGCGTCCGCCCGTCGAACATCGTCACCAGCACCCCGGAGATGTGGAGCGCCGGATTGAGGGCTTCGCGGATGCGCCCGAGGACCGTCGTCAACTGCGAGAGCCCTTCGAGCGCGTAGTACTCGGCCTGCACCGGGATCACGACCTCGGTCGCGGCGGTCAGCGCATTCAGCGTTAGCAGCCCGAGCGACGGCGGGCAGTCGATCAGGACGTAGGCGTACTGCTCGGCGACCCCGACGAGCGCTCGCCGCAGCCGGGTTTCCCGCGAAAGCACCGAGACGAGCTCGATCTCCGCGCCGGCCAGCCCGATCGTCGCGGGGACGAGGTCGAGGTTCGGAACGCCCGTTTCGACGATCGTGTCGGCGAGCGGAATGTCCGAGAGCAGCACCCCGTAAATGTCGCGCTCGAGCGCGTGCTTGTCGATCCCGAGGCCGCTGGTCGAATTGCCCTGCGGGTCGATATCGACGAGTAAAACGCGGTTGCCGATGATAGCAAGCGACGCGCCGAGATTAACGGCGGTCGTGCTCTTTCCCACCCCGCCCTTCTGATTGACGATCGCAATGATGCGCGTCATTCGGCTTGGCGACGGATATCAAGCCGGTGCACGCTCGGCGGTTTCGGCCCCAGAGAGCGGGTTCCCCGTGGAACGGGGCGGCGGCTCACGAGTCCCCGCGGAGAGCATTCTCCTGGGACAGAATGCGGCTCGCTTCGGCGTGCAGGCGCTCGGGAGTGTTGGCGGCTGGGTCGTCGAGCACGAGCTCCAAGAGCGCGTTCAGCAGGCGCCCGACCTCGGGGCCGCCGCGGGAACCTCGAGGCAGTCTGCCGGCGGTGACGAGCAGCGCGATTGCGTCGTCTCCGCCGAAAAGGAGGTCGTGAACTCCGAGCGGGGGGCGTTCGCCGGCGATCGACCAGACGTGGGCTTCGAAATACTCGTTGTTGTCGCCGCGCTTCGGCAAGCCGCTGCCGACGACGTCGGCGGCGCGGAGGGCGAACTGACGTTCGAGCAAGTCGGGGCCGACGCGGCGGATGAAGCGGCGAATCGTTTTCGGCTCTTGGGTCGGGTCGGCAGCGTACATGTGGTGGCGGACCAGGCGGGCGACGTCGGATATTTGGTCGTTCGGGAAGCGGAGGCGCTCGAGGATTTCGCGGGTCATCTCTTCGCCGACGAGTTCGTGGCGATGGAAATGGCCCTCGCCGTCGTCGTCGACCGTCTTCGTGCGGGGCTTGCCGACGTCGTGCAGGAGGCCGCTCAGACGCAGGGTGAGATCGCCGGCGGGTGTTGCGTCGAGCGTGACGAGAGCGTGGCGGTAGACGTCGTAGGCGTGGAAGCGGTTCTGCATGACGCCGATTCCCTCGGCGACTTCGGGGAGCACGAAGGGCAAGATGCCGCCTACACGCATCCACTCGATGCCGATCGAGGGCTGCGGCGCTTGCTCGAGCATCTTGACCAGCTCGTCGCGAACGCGCTCGGGCGAGACGCTTGCGACCAGCGGCGCCGCCGTCCGCATCGCGGCGAGCGTTCGGTCCGTCAGGCGGTAACCGAACCGCGCGGCAAACTGGCACGCGCGCAGCATCCGGAGCGGATCTTCCTCGAATGCCTCGTCACGGAGCAAGTCGATGCGCTCCGCTTCGATGTCGGCGACGCCGTTATAAGGATCGAACACCTCACCGCCGGGAAGCGCTCGCGCGAGCATGTTCATCCGGAAGTCGCGTCGCGCGAGGTCTTCCTCGAGGCTGACGTCGCGGCCCCACTCGACGGTGAAGTCGCGGTGACCGACGCCGGTCGAGCGTTCGCGGCGCGGCAAAGCGACGTCGACGGTCGTCCCGTCGATCGTGCTCTTCACGACGGCAAACGATGCGCCGACGACGTCCGCGGGTCCCAGCCGGCGCAGCCGCTCGACCAGCTCTTCAAGACCGAGACCGGTCACGACGTAGTCGAGGTCCTTGGCGACCCGGGGCTGCCCGTCGAGGGCGGTGCGGACCTCGTCGCGGACGCGGCCCCCGACTGCGAACAGGGCGCCCTCCGGAAGGACGCTTGCCAGCGCCGCATCGATCGGGCCGGGATCAGGCATCGCGCTCCGCCTCATAACAGAGCGGGCGCTTCGCCGGCACGCCCGCGCGGCGTGGGAAGCGCGGGCCGGTCGGAGCGACCTTGCGCACGAGCAAGACGCGGCGTTCGTCGCCCTGCTTTGCGGCGATCTCTTCCTCTATTTCCGCGCCGAGCACGAGGGCCGCGTCGGCCGCGGCCGTGCGTTCGATATCATCGAGCCGCCCGCGTTGGAGCACGGCGATGCCCCCGATCTCCAGGAACGGCACGGTCAACTCGAGGACGGCCGGCGTGCTCGAGACGGCGCGGGCCGTGGCCGACGCGAACCGGCCGCGTAAAGCCGGGTCGCGCCCCGCGTCCTCGGCCCGCACGGCACGCACCTCGATCGGCAAGCCGAGATCGCTTGCGACCTCGCGGAGGAAGCGCGCCTTCTTCGTGGCCGACTCGATCAGGGTTGCGTGGATGCCGGTCGCGATCACGATCGGGATCGCCGGAAAACCGCCGCCGCTGCCGACGTCGACCAACGGGTCGCGGACGTACCGTGCGATCGCGAGCGAGTCGCGGACGTGGTCCGCCAGCGCCGACGGATCGCGAGCCGCCGAGAGATTCATCGCGGCGTTGCGTTCGAGAAAGAGCGCGACGTACCGTTCGAGGGCGCTCAGCACCGCCGGGTCGGAGGAGAGTCCGGCCAGTGCTTCGCGGATCTCGGCGCTCACGCCGTGGCGGTTGCGCGCGCCCGGTGCAGCGCGACGGCGAGAATCTCGACGTCGGCGGGCGAGATGCCCGGAATCCGCGAGGCGGCGCCGACCGAGCGCGGCCGATGGCGCCCAAATTTCTCGCGAGCCTCGCGCGAGAGCGCCGCGACCGCGTCGAACGCGAATCCTTCGGGCACGGCGTCCGTCTCGGCGCGACGCGCACGTTCGATCGCCAGGCCCTGGCGCTTGACGTAGCCCTCGAGCTTGAGCTCGATCTCGACGCGCTCGCCGATCGCAGGGTCGATCGGGAAATCCGCGGTTACGTCCCCGATCGCCACGTTCGGCCGGCGCAAGGCATCGGCAACCGACCCGCCTCGCGGTTCCGGAAGGTTGCTCCTCTTTATCTTGGTCTTCCGAGCGCCCGCGAGCCCCATCTCGAGCGCCTCGCGCCGTTCGACGAACGCGTCGTACGCATCCGGCGGCAGCAGTCCGATGTCGAAGCCGAGCGGCGAGAGCCGAAGATCCGCGTTGTCGTGGCGCAGCACGACGCGATGTTCCGCACGCGAACTGAGCATGCGGTACGGTTCGTCGACGCCGCGCGTGACGAGATCGTCGACGAGCACGCCGAGATACGCTTCCTCGCGTCCGAAGACGATCGGTTCGCGGCCTTGCGCCGCGCGCGCGGCGTTGATCCCGGCGATGAGCCCTTGCGCCGCGGCTTCTTCGTAGCCCGAGGTTCCGTTGAGTTGGCCGCAATGATAGAGGCCGCGCACGCGCCGCGTTTCGAGCGACGCGAACAGCTCCGTCGGCGGCACGTGGTCGTATTCAACCGCATAGCCGGGACGCAGCATCTGCGCGTCTTCGAGCCCCGGCAGCGTGCGCAGCATCGCAAGCTGTACGGACTCCGGCAGCGACGTCGAGAAGCCGCCGACGTACGTCGAATTCGTGTCCCAACCCTCGGGCTCGATGAACAAGAGGTGCGATGGGTTGTGCGAAAACTTAATGACCTTATCTTCTATCGAAGGGCAGTAGCGCGGCCCGATGCCCTTGATGAGATCGAGCCCGTACAGCGGCGAGCGATGCAGGTTGTCGCGCACGAGCGCGTGCGTCCGCGCGTTCGTCGGCGTCAGATGGCATGAGAGTTGGGGCCCCGCGAATGCCGGGGCATTGCGGTACGAGAACATCAGCGGCGTCTCGCTCGGCGCCTGCTCGCGCATCTTCGAGAAGTCCAAGCTCGCTCGATCGACCCGCGGCGGCGTCCCCGTCTTCAAACGCCCGGTGGGAAAGCCGATGCGCCGCAGCGCGTGGGAAAGCTCGAGCGCCGGTGCTTCCCCGACGCGGCCGGCGGCCTCCGTATATTCGCCGCGAAAAATCTTGCCGCCCAGAAACGTTCCGGTCGCAAGGACGACGCGCCGCGCACGCAGCGTTCGCCCGTCGCTCGTCACGACGCCGCGCGCCTCACCGGACTCCACGATCAGATCGTCGACGAGCCCCGCCACGATCGTGAGGTTCGGGAGCGCGTGCAACATCTCGGTTGCGACGCGCACGTAACTCGGCTTATCCGCCTGCGCGCGCAACGCCCGCACCGACGGTCCCTTCGATTCGTTCAAAAACCGCACGTGCAGCGAACACCGGTCGATGATGCGCGCCATCAAGCCGCCGAGCGCGTCGATCTCACGAACGATCTGACCCTTCGCGCTGCCGCCGATCGACGGGTTGCACGCGAGCGTGCAGATTCGCTGCGGATCTCCGGTCACGAGGATCGTCTCCACGCCCATCATCGCAGCGGCGTGCGCGGCCTCGACGCCGGCATGGCCGCCGCCGACGACGATCACCGCCGCGTCGTTCGCGGTGCCGTTCATGAGCGCGATCGTACCATTTGAGCTGGTCGCGCCCGAGGGAACACGGGCCCCTTCCCAGAGGGCCCCTCCCGCGTTCCCTCGGGCGCTCGGCACGCTGCGAATTGCCGGATCGAGCGATGCGAACTATTCACGCGACACTGCTCGGGGGGCGGACGAAGCGTCCGGCGGCCAAAGCGAGGAGGCCGATCACGGCGCCGGAGATGAGGCCGATGAGCGGCCCGACGAGCAACAGTCCGACGATCGGCGGCGCGACGATTACGGTGCCGTTCGTGGGCAACGCGCTATTGACGGCGCTCCCCACGTGACGCATGTAGCGGTCGAAAAAGATGAGGTGCGACGCGGTGATCCAGATGCTGTTGAGGATGCCGAGGGCGACTCCGGTCAGGAACCGATTGCTCGCCTGAGATCGTGCGATGAGGTAGGCGCAAATCAGGAAGATGACGAGCCAGCAAAACGGCTCGACGTTCCATGGGATGACGAACACCGTGCCGATTCCCATCGCGAGCCCGAACAGAGAAAGCCCGAAGATCAGCCTCCAATTCATGCTACGCGCTTCGCGCACGTCCCCAATGTGCCCCACACCGGACCGGGACGGCACGCCCTATCATTCCCGGCCCGCCCGAAACGCGCGAGCGAGCATCCCGGCCCCGACCGTGATCAACACGAGGCCCGCAATCGCGCCGACCGGCAGCGCGTACAAGACGATCGAGAGATCGCCTGGGGCGTCGCCGCCGATTCCCGCGGCGACTGCGTGCACGAGGAGTGCGATCGGCACGAAAATCACCGCGATCCCGCCCGCAAGGAAGCCGAGTCCGAGCCACGCGACGCGAGGCACGGCTGCGATGCCGGTCCGGTTACCGCTGTCGTTAGGTAGCGGCATGGTGTGCGTGCATCCCGGTCACTTTCCGATGCAGAAGCGCGCAAAGATGGCGTCGAGCAGCGCCTCGCCGGCGTCGCGGCCGGTGAGCCGGCCGAGCGCGGCGCGAGCGGCAGACAAGTCGGGCGCGATGAGATCGACGGGTGCACCCGCCGCGAGCGTGTCTTTCGCAAGCGCGAGGGCACGCCGCGCTTCGAGCACGTCTGCGGCTTGGCGCGCCGTACCGAGGTGCGGTCGCGCGAGGTCGATCGTTTCGCTTTGGGTCTGTGCGCCGAGCGCTTGCAGCACGGCCCGCGTTACGCCGGGGTCGCGAACGGTCCCGAGCAGGGCATCTCGCTCCGCTTCGTCGCGCTCGTCGTAGCCCGCGCGCCCGAGGTCTTGCTTGTTAAAGTAGACGACGCGTTCGCGAGCGCGCGTGCGCTGCAAGATCGCACGCGCGTCCGCGCCGAGCGGCTGCGATCCGTCGATGACGACCAGCACGACTGCAGCTTCGGCGAGCGCGCGTTCGGTACGCGCGATGCCTGCCGACTCGAGCTCGTCCGGCGCGTGTCGCAGGCCGGCGGTGTCGATAATCCGCGCCACGGCACCACCCGGAAGCGCTAAGCTTTCCTCGATCGTATCGCGGGTCGTCCCCGCGACGGCCGAAACGAGCGCACGATCCGCGCCGAGCAGCGCGTTGAGCAGCGACGACTTGCCCGCGTTCGGGGGGCCGACGATGGCGACGCCGAGACCCTCGCGCACGAGCCGCCCGCGTTCCCACGACGTTTCCAGTTCCGCGAGTTCGGCATCGATCGCGTCGACGCTCGCCGTTAACGTCTCGGAGCTGGGTGCCTCGACTTCGTCGGGAAAATCGAGCGCCGCCGCCAGTTCTTCGAGCGTCGCCGCCAACTGTGCTTCGAGGCGCTCGACCTCCGTCGCCAAACCGCCGGAAAGGCGCGCCGCGGCGGCTCGTACCGAACCGCGGTGCTCTGCCGCGATGATATCCGCGACCGCTTCCGCCTCCGTAAGATCGAGCTTGCCGGCATAGAACGCGCGTCGCGTAAACTCACCCGGACCCGCGAGCCGCGCCCCGGCGGCTAACGTCGCGAGCAGCACTTCGCGGGCAACCGCGGGCGAACCGTGGACGTGCAGCTCGAGCACGTCCTCGCCCGTATAACTGTGCGGCCCGGCAAAGAACAGCGCCAGTCCGGCGTCGATTTGCTCGCCGCCCGGTCCGACGACGTGGCCGAACGTGGCGACGCGCGGACGGAGCCGAGCGGACGAGCGAAACACGCGCAAGGCGATGGCGCGTACGTCCGGCCCGCTACACCGGACGATCGCGATCGCGCCGCGTCCGGGCGCGGTCGCGATCGCCGCAATGGTGGAAGCCGTCCTTAGCCTCTTGGCGACACGACGACGCGCCGCTCGGGCTCGACGCCCGCGGATTCCGTCGAAACGTAGGGATTGTCGGCGAGCGCCAAGTGGATGACTTTGCGCTCGCTCGGCAGCATCGGCTCGAGCGAAATCGGGCGCTTCTCGCGGATCGCACGCTCGAGCGTTTGCAGCGCGAGACCCTTGAGCAGATCGGCGCGGCGCGCGCGATAACCCTCGGCGTCGATCGTGAAGTAGTGGCGATCTTTTTTCACGCCGGCGTTCACGATGTTGTTGAAGATCAGGTTGAGCGCTTCGAGCGTGTGCCCGTGACGCCCGATGAGGTTGGCCAGATCCGGACCGTCGACTTCGAGATACTCGCCCTCGGTCCGCGAGTAGTAGCGGACGCGCGCGCCGGTCACGCCCATACGCTCGAGGATCTGTTCGAGCAGTTCGCGCGCGGGCTTGACCGAATCGGGCTCGGGCATCGCAGCCGGACGCGGGCGCGGTGGACCTGCGTCGAAATCGCGGCGTGGCGGCCGCGGTCCCCCGCCACCGCCACCACCGCCGCCGGATGGGCGCCGGGCACGGCCGCCGCGGCGGCGCTGACCGTATTCGCGCGGGCCGCCATCGGCCGGCTGCTGATTGTCATCCATCGTTCGTGCTCCTGGTGGGGGGAAATTAACGGCGAGAGCTGCGGCGGCGGCGAGCGGCGCGGGAACCGCCGCTCGAACCGGACGTCGAACCCTTGCTTTGGCCCGGCTTGCCGTTGCTCGCACCGTTCGCGGCTGCGACGAGGGCGCCGTTCGACGGCAATGCGTTTTCGGGGTGCGGCCCGATCGAGGCTGGGTTCGTGTGGTACTTACGAATGAGATAGAACTGCTGCGCCATCGTGAAGACGTTATACGACAGCCAATAGATGATGAGCGCCGACGGCCACGCGTATTTGAAGCCGAGGTAGCCGATCATCACGGGCGAGATAAACGCCATGATCTGCTGCTGCTGCGCCTGCGCGGGGTCGACGGCCGGGCTCGTGAGCCGCACGCTGAAATACATCGAGACGATGTAGAGCGCGAGCAGCGCGTAGTCGGGCGCGGCGAGGCTCGTCGCGAGCATGTGATACGCCGGGTGCGCGTCCTTGAGCGGCGTCGTGACCGCAGCCTGAATGACCGGCGTCGCATTTGCGAACGCGCTTCCGATCCACAGCCACGAAGCCGACGTGAACAGCGACTTGTCGCTGATGACGGCCCAATACAAGCTGATCAGAATCGGCATCTGCAGCAAGAGCGGTGCGCAGCCGGCCACGGGGTTTGCGCCGCTCTCCTTGTACAGCGCCATCGTCTCGGTGTTGAGGCGCTCTTTGTCGTTCTTGTACTTCGCCTGCAGCGCTTTGATCTTCGGCGCGATCGACTGCGTCTTGAGCATGCCCTTGAACGACATGGTGTTCAAGGGCCAGAAGGCGAGCTTGATGGCGGCCGCGAGCAAGATCAAGCTCCAGCCGTAGTTGTGGACGACCGAGTAGATCGACGCCAGCACGCCGTGGAGCAAGTCCACGATCGGCTGAATAATATTGGCCGCGAGCAACGTCGCTAGCGGGAACACCAAGGGGAACAGCCTTTCTGATAGCCCGTCGTCACGGGACGATGTCGACGCCCCCGGGGTTCCAGGGATTGCAGCGGACGATGCGCCGCACGGCAAGCAGTACGCCGCGCAGAACACCGTGTTTCAACACGGCCTCCTTGGCGTACTGCGAGCAAGACGGGTAGAATCTGCAGTTGTTCCCCAAAAACGGCGAGATGAGGAGTTGGTAGGCCACGATCGGGGCGACGGCGACCGATCGCAGGACCTTCACGAAGCGGCTCCCAGCCGCCCGAGCGCGCTTGCGACGTCCTTGGCGAGCCGGCCGTACGCGAGCGCGGCCGCCGCGGGCTTGGCCACGATGACCAAGCGCAGGGGAGCGGCCGGCCGCTCGAGCGCGTCCAGAGCGCCGCGGATCCGGCGTTTCACGAGGTTACGGGTAACCGCGCCGCCGACGGTCGTGGCCACGGTGACGGCAACCCGGGTCCGGCCGGCCGGGTCGGCAAGGCCATAGGCAACCAAGCTCTCGGTGCCGGCCGGTTTGCCCCGCCGGCGCACGAACGCGATCTCGCTCGAGCGACGCAGCCGGTCGTACCAGCGCACGGCCCGGACCTAGACCGTGAGGCGGTGGCGGCCCTTTTTCCGGCGCGCGGCGAGCACCTTACGGCCGTTCTTCGTGCTCATCCGCTCGAGGAATCCATGGACCCGCTTGCGGCGGCGGTTGTGGGGCTGAAAGGTGCGCTTCACGGTGGGGGTTACTCCGGAGAAAACAGACTCCAAAGTATAGTCGCGGGTCTAGGCCCGCGTCAACCTCTCTCACCCTTTCTGCGAACCGTTCCCAAGCTTTCCACACCTGTGGGTAAGCGTGTGGACAGAAGCCGTTCGTACCGGCCGCAAAACCCCGCCCATCGGCTCATTTGGTTCATAATCCCGATTGTTAAGAGCGAGTCAGGCCGTTAGCGAAACCTTGATTTTTAGGCGGTTTCTCCGACGTCGCCCGCATGTGGATAAGTGGATAAGTTCGTGGAAAATTTCCGGAGGACTCGGGGTGCCGCACTCCAATCCATGGTCCTCACTCTCGGAGTCTTAGACGCCCGCGGACGTTGCCTTCGTGAGCAGTTTTGTAAGGCGGTCAACTTATGGGTCTCGCGGTCGGTCAAGCCGGCGTATCGAACGAACTGTGGAACGCGGCACTCGCAGCACTCGAGCCGAAATATTCGAAACCGGTGTTCGAGATGTGGCTCAAGCCGATCCGGCCGATCGCTATGAGCGACGTCGAAATCGTGCTGTCCGTCCAGTCCGCCTTCGCGCGCGATTGGGTCGAAAACCGGCTCAAGGCCGACATCTCCGAAGTCCTCACCGAGCTTCTGGGAGCGACTCTCAATTTGCGTTTCGTCGTCGTCGAAGATAACGCGGCCGGCGAAGACCCGGACCTGGCCGCCTCGACGTCGTCCCGCTCCGCCCTGGCTGAGGATTTCCGCCACGGGAACCTCAACCCGCGCTACACGTTTGAAGAGTTCGTCGTTGGAACTTCCAACCGTTTCGCCCACGCCGCCTCGCAAGCGGTTGCCGAGGCCCCGGCCCGGGCTTACAACCCCCTGTTCTTGTACGGCGGCGTGGGCCTGGGGAAGACCCACCTCATGCACGCCATCGGCCAGACGGTCTTGGCTCAAAACCCCAGCGCCAACATCGTCTACGTCTCGAGCGAAAAGTTCACGAACGAATTTATTACGGCCATTAAGAACAATCAGACGATCGAGTTTCGCAACAAGTATCGCTTGGTCGACGTGCTGCTAATCGACGACATCCAATTTCTCGAAGGCAAGGAACAGACGCTCGAGGAGTTCTTCCACACCTTCAACTCCTTGCACGAGGCGCAACGCCAGCTCGTTATCTCGAGCGACCGGCCGCCGAAAGAGATTCAGACCCTCGAGTCGCGGCTGCGCTCGCGGTTCGAAGGTGGCCTGCTCACGGACATTCAGCCCCCCGACCTCGAAACGCGCGAAGCGATCTTGCGCAAGAAGGCGGAGTCCGAGAAGATCCCCGTCCCCGACGACGTCACCTCGTTCATCGCCAAGAACATCCCCTCGAACATTCGCGAACTCGAAGGCGCGCTGATTCGCGTCGTCGCCTTCGCCTCGCTGACCAAGTCTCCGATTACGGTCGAGCTCGCATCCGAAGTGCTGAAGAACGTCGTTGCGACGATGCCGGCGCGCCGCATTACGATCGCGCTCATCAAAGAGCGGGTCGCAAAAGCGCACGGACTGACCGTCAAGGAAATGGACCACCAGCGCCGCGATCAGCGCCTGGCCGCCCCGCGTCAGATCGCGATGTACTTGTCGACGCAGCTTACGGACTGCTCGCTCCCGCAGATAGCGCGTGAATTTCAGAAGAAAGACCATACGACCGTTATGTACGCGCGCGACAAAGTCAAAGATCAGATGGCCACCGACGAAGCCTACCGCAACAAGGTCCACCAGCTCCGCGCCCTCTGTCAGAGCGATTAAGCTACCCTGTCTCGCTGAGCTTGTCGAAGCGCAGACGGGACTGGCGCTATACGGTGGCCTCCGCGTCCCGGCGGCGCTTCGACTGCGCCCTTCGCTCAGCGTGACAAAACCGTGAGAAAAGCGCGTTCCACAATGGGCTGTGTAGCGTGGAGCACAGGGCGGGGTTCATTGGGTGGATAAGGTCTGGGGTCGGTGGGGACGGTGTAGATGTGTAGAACGGGCCTCGAACGATGCACACGTTATACTGCGACGCTTCCGGCGCTGCAGCGAGCCTTGCGGGGTTGTCCGCAGATTACACCGCATTACTACTAATACGACGACACTTTTTTATTTACTAATACGGAACAAGACGGCGCGACGGGAGTGGATAGGTGAAGTTTAGCTGCAGTACCAAGGACATCGCGTCGGCCGTCGGAGCCGCGAGCAAAGTCGTCAACGCCCACACGACCGTGCCGATACTCTCGAACGTCTTGCTGACCGCGGGCGACAACTCGATCCGCGTCCGGGCCACGGATCTGGAGCTGACGCTCGAGCAAATCTTTCCGGCCGACATCAGCGAACCGGGCAGCGTGACGGTGCCTGCAAAGCTCTTTAGCGGCTACCTCGGCAACCTACCGGCGGGCATCATGGAGCTGGCCGGCACTCCGACGCGCGCGAGCGTGAAGTGGGAGCGCTCCAACTATGATTTTCACGCGTTGCCGCCGGATGAGTATCCGCCGCTGCCGTCGTCGCAGAAGGGCACGTCGTTTGCGATCGACGGCCGCACGTTGCGCGACGGCGTCAACGCCGTCACGTTCGCGGCTTCGAGCGAAGAAGCGCGCGGTGCGGTGTTGATGGGAACGCTGCTCGAGATCGCAGGCGACGACCTGACCATGGTCGCGACCGACGGTTACCGCCTTGCGAAGTGGAAGGCAAAGCTCGCTCGCGGCATCGGAGAAGGCGAGACCGCGAAATTTATCGTGCCCGCACGAGCGCTGATCGAAGCGGGACGCAATCTCGGAGCGGCCGAGACGATCGAGGTCGGAGCGCTCGGACCTTCGGGCAATCAACTGGCCTTCGCCACCGAGAACGCCTCGATCGTGGTGCGTCTGGTCGACGGACAGTACCCGAACTACGGCCAGGTCATCCCGGCTCAATTCGACCGCTCGGTGACGGTGAATACGAGCGCTCTGATCGCGGGTTTACGCCGCGCGGAATTGGTCGCGGGCGATCGCGCGAGCATGGTCAAGATGGCCGTGTCGAATTCGCAGCTCATCATCACCGCAAATTCGGACACGACCGGCAACGCCTACGAAGAACTCGAGGTCGAGCAGTCGGGCGACGATCTCACGATAGCCTTCAATGCGCGCTACCTGGTCGAGATCCTCAATCACATCGACGCCCCGCAGATCGTGATGGAGTTTCTGGGGCCGCTCTCGCCGGCTGCGATACGGCCTTCGGATGAAACCGAAGGGATCTCGCAAATGTACGTTCTGATGCCGTTGCGGCAATAGGTACGCAGCGAGTAGCGAGTCGAAGGGGAAGTGTTACTCACGCACTTGGTGTTGGCCAACGTGCGAAATTACGCGGCGCTAGAATTCGATCCGGTTCCGGGGCTCAACGTCTTCGTCGGGGAAAACGCACAGGGAAAGAGTAACTTGCTCGAAGCGATTGCGCTGCTCGGCACGGGCAAGTCGTTTCGCACGTCGCGCGAAGGCGAGATCGTACGCAGCGGGTTGCCGAGCGCCACGCTCTCCGGCGAAGCGCGGTTACGCGCGGGTACCGTGCGGCTCTCGTGCACCCTCAACCTGGGAGCGAGCGGGCTGCGCAAGATCTACGCGGTCAACGGGCGCAGCGTCAAGTACGCGTCGTATCTCGGAACGCTGCGTGTCGTGTCGTTCGTCCCCGCGCACCTGGCGCTCGTGTCGGGGCCGCCGTCGGCGCGCCGCTCGCTCATCAACGCCGCGCTCGCGCAAGAAAGCCCCGCATACTACGCGGCGCTGGCGAGCTATCAGAAGTTCGTGACGCAGAAAAACGCGCTCTTGCGCGGAGCGATTGCGCCCGACGAGAATCTCTTAGCGACCTACGATCAGCATATGATCGAGACCGGAACCAAACTAATGCTCGCGCGACGCGCGTTCGTTGCGGCCCTAGCGGAGCGTGCGCGCGGCGTGTATCACGGATGGGTGGGGGAGCGCGACGGCGAGCTCGAGATCGCCTACGTGCCGGACGTTCCGTTCGAGACGGGAACGGCGGACGCGGTGGCCGCCGCGTTCACCGAGCGGCTCGCGCACAAACGAATCGCCGAGGTGTCGCGCCGAACGTCGCTCGTCGGTCCGCATCGCGACGACATCGCCTTTCGTCTCGGCGGCGTGCCGCTCGCAGCCTTCGGGTCGCAAGGCCAGCAACGCACCGCAGTGCTCGCCCTCAAGGTCGCGGAGTACGGCGAACTCGAGGCGCGCGCGGGTGAAGCACCGCTGCTGCTACTCGATGACGTGCTCTCCGAACTCGATCCACAACGCCAAGCCGCGTTCTTGCAAGGGATCGGATCGTTCGAACAAGCCTTCGTCACGACCACGCATCCGGTGGACTTTCCAGTCGCAGCCGCCTACCGCATCGTCGCCGCTACGCTCGAGCGGGTCGCATAACGATGCCGCTCGTTCCGCTGCGCAGCGCGCTCGACGGCTGGCTCCCCGGTCGCCGCCCCGCCTCCGACGCGCTTTCGACGATCGCGGCCGCGTGGGCGTCAATCGTCGGCCCGGCGGTTGCGGCGCACTCGGCGCCCATCGCGCTGAACGGGAAGTCGCTCGTCGTGGCAACGCGCTCGAGCGCATGGAGTCAGCAGCTGCAGTTTCTGTCGGTGACGATCTTGCGCGGACTCGCCGCCATCGCGCTCGACGAACCGGTCGAGCGGCTGGTATTTCGTTCCGGTTCGCTGCGCGCTCCGCGCGCGGGCAGCGTTTCCCCGGGGGCCGCCGCACCAATGCGCCAAGGTATCGGCCGGGAGCTCGAACCCGAGCCCGCCGCCGATGCCGGCGAAGCGCTGGAACGGGTGCGGCGCCGCGTCACGAGCGCGCGCCGGCGCGCGCCTTCCGCCTGCGTGGCGTGCGGCGCCCCGGTCGACGCTGCGGTCGTGCGCATGTGCGCGCCGTGCGAAGGCGGCGCGACCCGCGCGCGCACGCTGCAATTGGAGCGGATCGTGTACTTGGCGCCGTGGCTCGGCGTCGAAGACCTGCGCCAGCAGATGCCCGAGCTGAGTGCGGCCGAATTCGAAAGCGCACGCCGCACGCTGCTGCAGCGCTGGTGGCTCGTCCTCGAACGCTGCCGCCGCTCCGGGAAGGTCAGCGGTTCGCGGCTCGAGCGCCAGGTTGCGAGCTCCTACGTGCTCCTCCAATCGCGCCTGCCGCCGGACCGCGTGACGCCCGCGATCGTGCGCAACTTGCTTGGCGACGAGCTCGAAGCGATGCTGTGGCCCGGCTCCGGCGATAAGGCGAATCCGGCCGATTCGTCGAAGACGATACGCTGATGAACGAGTATAACGGCGAACAGATCGAAGTCCTCAAAGGGCTCGAGGCGGTTCGCAAGCGTCCCGGCATGTACATCGGCAACACGGCCGAACGCGGTCTTCACCAGCTGGTCTATGAGGTGGTCGACAATTCCGTCGACGAGGCGCTCGCCGGCTTCGCAACCTGGATTACGGTTATCCTCGGTAAGGACGGTTCGTGCTCGGTCGAGGACAACGGGCGCGGTATTCCCATCGATCTGCACGTCGACGAGAACATGCCGGCCGTCGAGGTCGCGATGACGATCTTGCACGCCGGCGGGAAGTTCGGCAAGGGCGGGTACAAGGTCTCAGGCGGCTTGCACGGCGTCGGCGTTTCGGTCGTCAACGCGCTCTCGGAGAAGATGATCACGCGCGTCAAGCGCGACGGCAAACTGTACGAGATCCGCTTCGAGCGCGGCGTCACGACGCAAAAACTGAAGGTCGTCGCGCGCAACGTCGAGGGCACGGGCACCTACCAGTGGTTCTTACCGGACCGCACGGTGTTCGAAACGAGCGACTTTCACTGGGACATCTTGCAAAAGCGCCTGCGCGAGCTCGCTTTTCTCAATCGCGGGTTGACGATCACCTTGCGCGACGAGCGGCCACCGGGGGGGATCGGGGGGCCAAGCCGCCCCGATGTTAACGAAGTGCGCGAGAAGACGTACGTTTACGACGGGGGCATCGTCTCGTTCGTCGAGCACCTCAACGACAAGAAAGATCCGCTTCATCCGATCATCTCGACCAACGGCGAGCGCGAAGGCATCGCGATCGAGTGTGCGCTGCAGTGGGCCGACACCTACACCGAGACGATCTTCTCGTACGCGAATAACATCAATACGACCGAGGGCGGGATGCATTTGCTCGGTTTCCGCACTGCGGTTAACAATTACGCCAGAAAGCGCGGCATCCTCAAAGAATCCGATGCAAACCTCTCGACCGACGACTGCATGGAAGGTCTCACTGCCGTCGTCTCGGTGAAGCTCGAAGAGCCGCAGTTCGAAGGCCAGACCAAGACCAAGCTCGGCAACGCACGAGTGCGCAGCATCGTCTACGGTCTCGTCGGCGAGCGGATGGACTTCTTTTTCGAAGAGAACCCGAAGTACGCGCGGGCGATCGTCGACAAGTGCATGCAGGCGCAGCGCGCGCGGGAAGCCGCGAAAAAAGCGCGCGACCTCTCGCGCCGCAAGAGTGCGCTCGACGGCATGGGCTTGCCGGGCAAGCTCGTCGATTGCAGCGATAAGGATCCGAAGGTGTCCGAGATCTTTCTCGTCGAGGGCGACTCGGCCGGCGGCACCGCCAAGATGGGGCGCGACTACAAGACCCAAGCGATCCTGCCGCTGCGCGGCAAGATCCTCAACGTCTGGAAAGCGCGCGAAGATAAGGTTTTTGCCAACGAAGAGATCCGGGCGATGATCACCGCGCTCGGCACCGGGATCGCCGCCGACTTCGACGTGGAGCGCTTGCGTTACCACAAAGTCATCATCATGACCGACGCCGACGTGGACGGCTCGCACATCCGCACCTTGCTGCTGACGTTCTTCTACCAGCAGATGCGCGCGTTGATCGAGAAAGGCTTCGTCTACATCGCGCAGCCGCCGCTCTTCGGCGTGCGCAAAGGCAAGAAGCAGCGCTACGCGTTCTCCGACGACGAACTCAAGGCGATCATCGGCCAGGACGATCCCAAAGACTACGCGATCCAGCAATACAAGGGGCTCGGCGAGATGGATGCCGACCAGCTGGCCGAGACGACGATGGACATCCATAGCCGCCGGCTCAAGCAAGTCGCGCTCGAAGACGCCGTGGCGGCCGATGAGATGTTCACGACGTTGATGGGCGACAAGGTCGAACCGCGCAAAGAGTTCATCCAAGCCTACGCGAGAAGCGTCAAGAATCTGGATTTGTAGTCGTTACGAAGAGATCGCCTCCCACTGTCACGCTGAGCTTGTCGAAGCGCCGACGGGACGTCGATAACCGCTACAGCGCTCGACCCGGCTGCGCTTCGACAAGCTCAGCGTGACAAGGCGCGTCGAGAAACTCGACTTATGGTGAGAAAATGTAAGGCTCTGAGAGCTACGCTCCGAACGATGCGTTAAGCGTCCGAGGGGAAGAACGTGTTCGCTCACCGGATCCGGTTCGCAATAACGATTCTCGCCGTCGCGGCGGCGCTCGTGCTGCTCTTTGCGTTCCGCGGCCCGTTACTGCGCTCGACCGCGGCGGGCGCGATCGACGTGGCGACCGGCTACCAGGTGTCGTTTGCCGGCCTTACGCTTGGAGCCCAGCAGGCGTCCGTTCGCGGGCTTCACGTGTCGCGCGCGGGCGAGCCGGTCTTGGATGCGGACTCCGCGGTAATCGGGTATCGCTTGCGCGATCTCTTGCCGGGCGGAGCGCGCCGCTACGGCCTGCGCTCGATCGCGCTCGAACGTCCGACGCTCCACCTCGTGCGCCACGCCGACGGCAGCTTCAACATTTCCGGTGCGTCCTCAGGCGCTCCGCCGGCCTCGCCTGCCCCCGGCGCGACGCCCAGCGCAGAAACGCCGCTTGCTTTCACGGCTACGGTGCACGACGGCAGCGTCCAGCTGGTCGACCCGAATCGCGTCTTGCCGAATGCGCGAGCGCTCGGTGCCGAGGGCATCGACGCGACGGCCACCGTCGACACCGCGGCCCGTACGTCGTATGCGTTGACCGGCAACGTCGCCGGCGCCGCGCCGCAGCGCTTCGAGGCGCGGGGGCGGATCGACGCCGGCGGCTACAGCATTCACCGGCTCCGCGCAGCGACGCTCGCGGTCGCGCCGGTGGCCGATTACTTCATCAACACGCGATCGGCTGAAGTGCTCGCCGGCACCGCGCGCGATGTCGACGTTCGCGTATATTCGTTCGGCCCAAAATATCATATTTACGGCTCGGGCACGCTGGAAGGCGGGTCGATTCATTTGCCGGGCTTCATCGTTCCGGTGACCGGGATGCAGGGGCGCATCGACGTGACCGATGACGCGTTGCTTGCGCCCGCGCTCGAGGCGCGGATCGGGGCGCTGGCCGTGCGCGTGACCGGAGGCCTGTACGATCGCGAGTCGCCTGCGTTCCGGCTTGGGATCGTCGCACCGTACGCGCCGCTCGAAGAGGCGCGAGCGCTCTTCAACTTCTCGCGCCGCTTGGATCTGCGCGGCGATGCACGACTCGAAACGCTGCTCGAAAGCAGCGTCGGTTCGCCGCTCGTCGCAACGACGGTCGTCGCGCCCGCGATCGCCTACCGCGCGTATCCGATCGATCGCGTTTCCGGGCGCGCCGTCTATTACGACAGCGCGGTCGACGTCGTCGGCGCAACCGGAACGTACGGCGGCCTCGACGCGCGCATCAACGGCGCAATCGAACTCGGCGACCAGATCCACACGGCACTCGTGGCCGGCGTCAACGGGCCTGCCGCGCGCGTGCCGTACGTCGCTCAGATCGCTCCGTTCGCGACCGTGCATGCGAATGCGTTGCTAGCGGGCGTCGGTCTGCGCTTCGACGTGCGCGGCGCGGGCGACGGGGCGGGCGGCGGAACGACGCTGAGCGGCGTCTTTCACGTCGACCCGGACGGCGACGGCGCGTTCGGTCCGCTCGCGGTAACGCGGACCGACGGCGGCAGCGCCGCGGGTGCGTTCTACCTCCATCGGATCGCGAGCGAAAGCGGCTTCTGGCTCGACGCGCGCGACTATCCATTCGCGCGGCTGCCGGGCGATCCGCGCTTGCCGGGCGTCGCGCTCGCGCCGCCCGTCTTCGGTGCGCGGCTGAACGGATCGCTTGCGGGCGTCGGTCCGCCGTCGGACTTCCGGATCGCAGGGACGGTGCGCGCGCGCGACCTCGTCGTCGGTGACCTTCACATCGACGACGTGCGCGGCAACCTCGCGGGGCGCTTCGGCGACGTGCGGCTCGGCGCGATCGCGGCGAGCGGTCCGTGGGGTGCGTTTAGCGGGTCGGGCGCATATCGCGGCGACACGCTCGCGCTGCAAGGCAACTATCGCGGCGGCTTCGCACAATTGCGCACGTTCACCGGAGACCTCGGCGGGCGCGGCCCGGTCGACGGTCCCGTCGCGCTCTTGATCTCGCCGGATCGCACCGTCGTGCAAGCCCGCGGCGACGGTTCGCCGGGCGCGACCGTTCATGGCGTACCGGTCGATCAGTTGCGCGGCACGCTTGCGGTCGTGCACCAGACCGTGCGCGTGTATGCGGCGACCGCGCGCGTTGCAAACGGAACCTTCGCCGCGGCCGGGACCGCGGACGCGCAGCGCGGCATCGGGGTCTCGCTTGCGGGAGCCGAGGGCGGACGCTTGCACGCGATCGCGCCCCTCGGCGGCGGAGAGGTCGCGGCGATCGGCGACGTGCATTCGAACGCGCGCACGACACGTTTCGACGGCGGCATCGCGGTTGCCGATTCCTCGCTCGATCGTTTGCCGCTGCAAGCGAGCGGAGACCTCAGCTTGGAAGGGACGCGGATCGACGTGCGCGACACGGACGCCGTGCTCGGTGCGGGGGTGGCGAGCCTCGCCGGATCGGTCGACGGCCTGGGCACGCGCGCGGCGCAGTACGACGTGGGCGTGCATCTTACGGCGTTGCGCGTCGCGTCGTTCGCGCGCGCCATGTATCCCAACCGTCACGATATCGCGGGCACGCTTGCGGGCGACGCGCACGTGAGCGGAACGCAAAGCGCGCTGACCGTGACGGGCGCGCTTGCCATGCCCGAGGGAACCGTGAACGGCTTAGCATTCCGCGACGTCGCGACGAACTTCGCCGTCACACCCGGCGGCATCGACGTGCACGGCGGCCACGTAACCGTGGGCACGACGCTCGTGAATTTCGGCGGCAACGTTGCCGGCAGCGATGCGGGGCTGCGCGTCGACGCGCCGGCGGCCGATCTCTCGGACTTCAACGACTACTTCGATACGGGCGACACGCTGGCCGGGAAGGGCCGCATCGACTTCGCGTTTCGCAAACGCGCCGAGAGCGTCAGCACCGGCGCGGGCATCTCGATCGCGGCGCTGCGTTACCGGCGCTTCGATCTCGGCGATGCTACCGCGTGGTGGACCTCGCGCGGGCCCGACGTCAGCGGCAAGATCGCATTCGGTGGAACCTCGGGGCGCCTCGCGCTCGCCGGCACGATTGCCGTGTTGCCCGCCGGCCCGCGCGCGCCGCTGGTCGATCGCTTGCGCGCGAATGGAACGGCGCAGCTGCGCGGTCTGGATCTCGGCGTGTGGCTGCCCGCGCTCGGGTACGATCTGCCCGTTTCGGGCCACGTCGACGCCGACGCGACCATCGCGGGACCGTTGCGCGACCCCGACATGCAGACCACGTTCACGATGCTCGGCGGAACGCTCGGGCGCTTTCCGGTGAACCGGCTCGACGTCGCCACGACCTCGACGCTCGACCGCACGACGATCACGCACGCGACGATCGATCTGCCCGGCGTCTCCGCGAACGCGTCGGGCAGCTTCGGTTTGCGTCCGCGCGATCCGCTGTCGCTCGCGCTGCACCTCAAGAGCCCCGACATCGGTGCGCTCGCGGCGCAGGCAGCCGGCTTGCGCGCGCCGCTCACCGGTGCGGCCGAAGTCGACGTGAAGGTCGACGGCACGAGCGCCCATCCGCGCGTCGCGGGCGGCTTCGATCTCGAAGGGGCCACGCTTGCAGGGGTGCAGGTTCCGCAAGCCCTCGGCGAGTTTACGGTCGCGGGTCGCGACATCGTGCTCAGCGACGCGGAGCTCGGCTTTGCCAAGGGGACGTTGTACCTTGCGGGTTCGGTCCCGCTCGAGGTCGCGCCGTTCGGCTTCGGACCGGCGAGCGCGCCGATCACGCTCGACTTCAACGCGAAGGCGATCGATCTCGCCAACTTCGCCCCGCTGCTGCCCACCGGCTCGACCTTGGAAGGGCTGATCGACGGTCACGTTGCGATCGGCGGGACCGCGGGAAATCCGCGACTCGACGGAGCGCTTTCGCTCGCGTCCGGCGCGTTCCGCGCGCCGATCGAAACCGTGCCGTTGCAGAACATCGCGGCGAAGCTCGTCTTCAACGACAACGTCGCCAGGCTCGAGTCGCTGCACGCCGCGGCGGCGGGCGGCACGCTCGATGCGACCGGCAACGTCCGCTTCGTCGACCTCGTGCGTCCGGGGGTCGCGGCGTCGTATCAGTTGCAAGCCAAAGCCTCGCGCCTGGCGCTGGCTTTGCCGCAGTTCGGCAGCGGCGTCGTCGACGGGACGCTCTCGCTCGCGCACACGCCCGAGACGATTCCGCGGCTGCAGGCGAACCTCGCGCTCAGCGATGCGACGATTCCGTTCAACGCGCTCTTGCTGCTGGGTGGATTTTCCAGCAACTTCAGTTCCGGATTGCAGGCGGCGCAGGTGCCGGCGGATTCCGACTTCGCGCTCGATCTCGATCTCGCGGCGCTGCGCAACGTGCGGGTGCGATCCGCCAACGTCGACATCGGCGCGCGCGGCGAATTGCACGTCGGCGGAACGCGCGCAGCCCCCGTGCTCGACGGCGGCTTCGATTCGGCGGGCGGCGGGACGCTCAGCTACTTTAATACCGTCTTCCGCGTGATCGACGGGCAAGTCACCTTCGCACCCGAGCTCGGCGTGATCCCGAACCTCGACGCGCACGCGGTCACGCACGTTCCGAACCCCGATCCCAACACCGTCCGCAACATCACCGGCAGTGCCGACGTCACGCTCGACATCCACGGCCCCGTCACCAACTTGTCGATCGCGCTGTCGTCGGATCCGTCCTACGATCGCCAGCAGATCCTCGGCCTGCTCCTCAACGCTCCGGCGCTCGGCGCGAACACGCTCTTCGGCACCTCGGGCCAAGCGACACTGTATGGAAGCACGAACTCGAATCTGCCGCCGGGCGTCGTGGCCGGGCGCAACGCGAACGGCGAGTTCAGCGTCGCGCAGGAAGCCTTCGGCATCGCCAACGCCCAGTTCACCCGCACGCTGCTCTCGCCGATCGAGAGCAGCGTTGCGGAGGCGGTCGGCCTGACCAACATTGCGGTGAACGTCGACTACAGCGGACAGGTCGGCCTGACGGCGCGAAAGACGCTGGGCAAGAAGGTGAACGCGATCTACGGCTCCAGTTTCGGCTACCCATATCGTCAAACGTTCGGATTCGAGATCAAGCCCAACGACTCGGAAGCGGCCCAAGTCACGGTCTTCCAAACCCTCGGGGCCTACGGCCTGAACTCCCTGACGCCGGTCAGCTTTCTGTCGCCGACGAATTTAAAGGTTCAGGCCGCCGAGCCAAGCCAGGGCACGGCCGGTTTCTCGCTCTCGCTTCAGAAATTATTCTAAACCTGACTTTTTGCCAGGTGCGTGCCGGTCTCAAGGACCGGGCGAGAGGGGGGCGAACGGGTCGGCGCTGAGTAAGAAACGGTCCGGTCGAGCGGCGCGCACGAGCGCTCTTGGCGATCGGGGGGTGCCGCCCTCAGAAGCTTGGCGCCGCCTCGATGTTAACGAAGAGAGCTAAGGATACTGCTAACGCGTATGTTTTTCCGGATTCGCCGTACGCGGCGAGTAGTCGCCGCGCTCGTCGCGGCTGTGAGCTTGAGCTATCCGATCGCAGCCGTTGCGCGCGGTCATCACGCCGCCCAAGTGGTCGCGCAAGCTTCGCCCGCTCCTTCGACGGCGCCGAGCGCGCCGGCCACCACCGCACCGGCCACCACCGCGCCGGCAACCGCGGTGCCGGCTCCCGTTCCTCCGGCTCCCGCCCAGCCGCTTCCCGCTGCGCCCGCACCGGGCGGCGCGCCGCCGCCGGCGCCTCCGAACGCCCCGACCGTCGTCAGCGTCGACGTCTCCGGCAACGCCCACGTGCCGACCGCGACGATTCTTTCGGTCGTGCGCACCCGTGCGGGCCAGCCGTTCGACGAACGCGTCGTGCGCGAAGACTTGCAGAACATCTTCGACCTCGGATATTTCTCGGACCAAGTGCCGCCGCTCATCCGCCAGCGGCCCAACGGCATCGCGATCACCTTCCGGGTCATTGAGAATCCCGTGATCGAGCGGATCGCCTTTAGCGGCAACGACCACGTGCCGTCGGACACGCTGCTCGCGCTGATGGACACCGCGGTCGGCCAAGTCCTCAACACGAACACGTTCCATCAAGACGTTCTGAAGATCAATTCCTACTACGACAAGATCGGCTACAGCGGCCAGGTTCCGACGCACGTCGCCGGGCTGAACATCTCCAAGGACGGCACGCTGAGCCTGCAGGTGCGCGAGGGCCTGACGGTCAGCGGCATCGAGATCGTCGGCAACCCGCTGATTCGCAAAGACCTCATCCTGCAGACGATTTCGCTCAAGCCGGGCCAGCCGTATTCGGAAGACGCGCGCGACAAAGACTACGACCTGCTCAAGAAGCTCTACGAAAAGTACGACTTGCAGCTCGGCGATTTTGAAGGCGGCATCGACCCGACGACGGTCGATCTGCAAAAGGGCACGGCCGAAGTCAAGTACAGCATTTACGTCGCCGTCGTCGGCGCCGTGCAGATCACCGGCAACACGGTGACCAAAGACGTCGTCATCCGCCGTCAGCTGCGCTTGCGTCCGGGTATGGTGATCACGCAGGGTCTCTTGCGGCGAGACTACGAGCGGCTCAACAATCTCGGCTTCTTTGAAAAGGTCGACCTCAATCCGAAGGCGGGTCCCGATCCGAAGAAGCCGTGGGAAGTCACCTTAGACTGGAACGTCAAGGAACAGCGCACGGGAACGGCTCAAGTCGGCGCCGGCTATTCGGGCGGCCCCACGGGCCAAGGCTTGACCGGCACGCTTTCGTATTCGCAGAACAACATCAACGGAACGGGCAACGGTGCCTCGATCCGTTTCGAGCGCGGCGCGCGCGTCGGGGATGCGTCGCTCTCGTACACCGTGCCGTATCTGGGCAACACGCCGTCGTCGTCGAAGTACAGTTTGGCCGCGTCGCTCTTCACGAGCGATCAGACGAACTACTATCAAGTCTACGGTGCCTCGACCGCCGAGTCGCTCGGGACGACCTCGCCCGTGATCTGCACGCCGCCGCCCAAGGGAAAGTCGACGTCGTGCAACGGCGTTGCGGGCACGATTCCGGTCGTGCTGACCCCGAACTCGAGCTTGATCAGCGGCATCGCCGCCGATTACGCCAACCGCTCGAACGGCGGTTCGGTGAGCCTCGGCCGGCGCCTGACCGACACCCTGACGGGCTCGCTCGGCGTCACCGTGCAGCGGCTCGCGACCGACGTCACGCTCCCTGCGCCGTACTTTTTGGCCGGCACGCAACAGATCCTCACCTCGCCGATCACCAACACTCCCTTCGGCACGACCGAGAACGGGAACACGCTGGGCATCAACGCACCGTCGATCGCGAACACCTCGAACGGCGCGACGTACAGCTTGCACGCGCTGACGCTCGGCCTGCAGGACGACACGCGCGACGACGTGTTCAATCCGCGCCGCGGCATCAATACGAGTTTGACCGAGGAACTCTCGGGCAAAGCCATCGGTTCGCAGTTCGGCTACACGATTACGACGTTCGATGGCGCCAAGTTCTTCCCGGTGTTGAAGAACGCGACGCTCGGCTTCCACTTGCTCGCGGGCGATGCGACCGGCGCGATTCCGCCGAGCAAACTGTTCGTCTTAACCGACCAGCAGCTGCGCGGGTACAGTCAAGTCTTCTACG
>Ga0302325_10005568_pt1 | contig 28590 bp, 25 predicted proteins | sample Palsa_T0_2_FD_201948 | JGI IMG/M metagenome (GOLD analysis project Ga0302325, IMG submission 201948) | Peat permafrost microbial communities from Stordalen Mire near Abisko, Sweden - Palsa_T0_2 | ecosystem: Environmental > Terrestrial > Soil > Palsa > Peat permafrost | place: Sweden: Abisko...
GGCCGGTGTCATGGCCAAGGTGGCGACGCTGCCGGTGCTGTGGACCGTGGCCTGGGTCGCCCTGGCCCGGGCGGCACGCGAGGATCGTGAGAACACCGACACCGGTGTCCTCACCTGGGCCGAGGTCGAGCGTCAGCTCGAGCGGGCCGAGCGCCACGAGAAGCGGGGACCGGGACGTCATCCGACCCGGCATCCCTTCCCGCGGCCGCGTGTGGGGATCCCCCCCGCTACCGACGGACCCGACCTCGACCGGCCACCACCGGAAGCCGATCCCCCCGGGGACGCCCCGGGCCCTTAGGTCGGCGGGCGCTCAGACGGGATGGCCGAAACGCAGTGGTTGGGTCCGACGTACGACGGTGCCGAGCAGATGGTCCTGCGGGTTGGACACGATGACGATGGCGTAGAAGCCGACGCCGTCGAGGGGCTCCTGACCGAGGGGACGCTCGACCTGGTCGAACCGGAAGGTGCCCCGATAGGACACCACACAGACGTCGTGCACCGACGGGCCGGCGCGCGCCCGGAGGCTGGCGGCCTTGCCGAACGAGGTCAGCGACACCAGACGGACACCGGCGAACGTGCCCCGGTGGTGGACGGCGTTCCCGGCGATGGCCAGCGCCTCGAAACACTGGCTCGAGTTGGTGCCCAGGGCATCGCGCGCCGATGTGCATCCGGCCAACGTGGCCGCCGACAGGCACACGGCCACCACCGCCGCCACCGCGCCCCGGCGCCCGGCGCCCGCCGTCGCCCGGGAGAGGCGGTTCGTCACGGTGTCGCCTCCACCCGCTCGGGCACCGGTAACGGTTCGGGCACGGGCCCGGCGCGCCGGTCGGCCCATGCCACCACGCCCCATGTCGCCCAGCCCACGGGGAGTTCGATCCAGAAGCTCAGGATCCGGTAGAGCAGCACTGCGGCGAGCGTCGACGACCGGGCGCCGTCGAACTGCGCCAGGGCGATGGTGATGCTGCCCTCCACCACCCCCAACCCCCCGGGCGTGATGGGCAGGTTGGCAGCCAACTGACCGGCACCGTAGGCCAGCAGGAGGCCTTTCCAGGGCACCCCCACCCCGACGGCCAGGAAGGACAGAGCCAGGCACCCGCAGTCGAGGACCCAGTTGGCCAGCCCCCAGCCGGCCACCTCCGCCAGTCCCGTTCCCGTCAGGGTGACCGTGGTCAGACGGACGATGATCCTGTCGATCCGGGCCTCGGCGTCGTCACGGGGCCAGTGCAGCCACCGCTTGCTCGTGTGCACGGAGCCGGTGATGAGCCAGGCGATGGCCCGGCGTTGGACGAACAGCACCCCCAGAGCCAGGGCGGCCAGGAGGACGCCCACGGTCACACCGATGAGGTCGAGGCCGGCCCCTTCGGCACCGGCGACGGCCACCCCGACGGCGGCCACCACGGCCAGGGTGACCGACGCCGTCACGAAGAGCGCTCCGAGGGTCCAGCCGGCCAGGGCGTTGTCCGCCCCCCGGCGCCGGTACTGGCGGAAGGCGTACACCAACGAGACGACCGGACCGGCGGGCATGGAGTTGGCGATGGCTGTCGACGCCAGGGTGAGCGAGGTGGCACGACCGAGAGACATGTCCACCCCCCCGGCCCACAGCAGGCGACGCTGGACGATGGCGAAGGCCATGTAGGAGCCGAGCTCCAGCACCGACGCTCCGAGAACCCAGGCCCACCGGAGGTGGGCCAGGTAGTGCGACGCACCCGACAGCTCGCCGCGCCGACCGGCCACGGCCCACAGCGCCAGCGCCGCCAGGGCGATCCCACCGGCATATTTGATCCACGGCCAGGCGCGTCCGAAACGGCGGCGCCACCGGGGGCCATCGGTCACGTCGAGGCCGGCTCCACCAAGATCTTCACCTGCTCGTCGGGTCGGGCCAGAGCGTCGAAGGCGCCGGCCACACCGTCGAGGCCCACCGTGCCCGTGATCATGGGGGCCACGTCCACCTCGCCCTCGGCGATGGCCCGTAGGGCGCGGGTGAACTCGTCGGGCGAATAGGCGAACGCGAACTGGACGGACAGCTCCTTGGCGATGGCGAAGAAGGGCACCACCTCATCGGTCTCCATGCAGACACCCACCACCGTGATCCGGGTGGCCGGGGGCACGTCGCGCAGCAGGCCCTGAAGCATGCCGGGTACGCCCACCGCCTCGAAGGCCACCAGGGGACGCCGGCCGTCGAGCCGGCGCCAGGCCTCCACCACCGGTTCGGTGCCGGGGTCGACGGCCTCGGTCGCCCCCATGGTCACGGCCAGCTCCCGACGCATGGGCGAGAGGTCGGCGGCCACGATCATCTCGACCCCGGACAGCCGCAGACCGGCGATCACGGCCAGGCCGACGGGCCCGCATCCCACCACGACGGCGGCGTCGGCGGGCGACACCGCCGCCCGGGCCACGGCGTGGAGCCCGACGGCTAGGGGTTCGGTCAGTGCGGCGCGCCGGGCGTCGAGGCCGTTCGGTACTTCGAGCATCAACGGGGCAGCCAAGAGCATGTACTGGGCGAAACCCCCGGGAAAGTCGTTGTTGTAGGCCAGCTGGTGCACGCCGGCGGCCGACAGGAGGATGGGGACCGATACGACGAGGGCGCCCGGGGGTGGCCCCACCGTGTCAGGCCCGCTCTCGAGCACCTCGCCGCAGAATTCGTGGCCCATGATGATGTCGCGCGTCACGTCGACCTGCATGGTGGAGATGGCACCGAGCTCACCCATGGACGGCATCAGCTCGTCGGTCATGGCCGCCATCGTCTCGGCGTGGCGCAGGAAATGGAGATCCGACCCGCAGATACCGCACGCCCGGGTGCGGACGAGGACCTGGCCCAGCTCCGGTCGGGGGTCGGCCACGTCGTCGATGACCAACCGGTGGTCCCGCATGACGCACGCTCGCATGGTGTCGCCTCCTCGGTCACCTGAGATCGTGGCACACCGGGTGCCGCCCACACCTACCATGGCGTCCAGTGCTTCGCCCCCAAGACCCGACGCCGACGACCCGGTCGCCGGTCCCGGTCCGGGTCCACGTGACCGGGACGGTGAGAAGCGGGGTCCGGCTGCTCGGAGGGCGGACGGTGGTCATCGCCGAGTCGGTGTCGGGGCATCATCGGGGGGCTCTCAGCCGGGCCGACGGCGCCACCATCGCCGGCGCCGCCCGGATGGCCCTCGACCTGCGCCTTCCTCTCGTTCTCGTGATGTCGTCGTCGGGATCCGACGTCACCGACGGCATCGGTGCCCTCCACGGCTGGGGGGAGTCGGCCGCCGCCATCGTCGCCTGCTCGGGCCGGGTCCCCGTCATCGCCGCCGTCACCGGCCCGGCCATCTCCGGTCCGGCCCTGCTGCTCGGGCTGGCCGACCTGTCGGTGATGACACCGGACGCCTTTGCCTTCTTGTCGGGGCCCGACGCCGTGGCCGGATTCACCGGCGTCCAGGTCTCGCTGCACGATCTCGGCGGTTCGGCCATGCACGCCACGGCCACCGGCCTGTGTGCCCTGATGGCCCCCGACGACTCGGTGGTGCTCGATCTCATCGGTGCCGTGCTCGCCTATCTTCCCGACCACACCGACGCCGAACCCCCCCTCCTCGACACCGACGACCCCCCGGAACGTTCGGTGCCGGAGTTGCGCCAGATGATCCCGGGGTCGAGCACGTCGTCCTATGACGTGCGCCACATCATCGGGGCCGTGGCCGACGAGGGGGACGTCCTCGAGCTGCGCCCCATGTGGGCGCCCCAACTGGTGACGGCGCTCATCAGCGTGGGGGGCATGCCCGTCGGGGTGGTGGCCAACCAGCCCCGGTCGATGGCGGGGACGCTCGACATCCCGGCGTCACAGAAAGGGGCGCGCTTCGTGCGCTTCTGCGACGCCTTCAACATCCCCCTTCTCACCTTGGTGGACACCCCCGGCTTCCTGCCCGGCAAGGACCTCGAGTGGCGGGGCATGATCCGTCACGGGGCCGAGCTGGCCTTCGCCTACGCCGAGGCCACCGTGCCCCGTGTCTGTCTGGTGCTGCGCAAGGCCTACGGGGGCGCCTACATCGTCATGGACTCCAAGGGCATGGGCAACGACATCTGCCTGGCCTGGCCCTCGGCCCAGATCGCCGTCATGGGCGAGCGCGGCGCGGTGCAGATCCTGCACCGGGGGGCGTCGGAAGAGGAGGTACGGCGTCTGGAGGCGAGCTACGCCGAGGAATTCCTCACGCCCTGGGTGGCGGCCGAGCGTGGATTCGTCGACGAGGTCATCGACCCGGCCGACACGAGAGCCGGCGTCCACCGGGCCCTCGTGATGTTGGCCACCAGGACCGAGTTCCTACCCGGCCGCAAGCACGACGGGGGCCCGCTGTAGGCCGGACATCGGCCCGGCCGTCGAGGGGTCGGATCAGTTGACGCCGGCGCTGGAGAAGCTCGTACCCCAGTTGAAGCCGGAGGTGTCGAGCTCGGCATAGTTGGCGTAGCAGTTGGCTCCGGCCTTCGCCATTTTGGCGTAATAGGTGCCGGCCGTACTGACGTTCGCCGTCGTACCACCGCTCGTGATCATCTCCATACCGGTGGCGTGCGTCGTGGCATAGGCCACGGTGATGAATCCGGTGCCGGTGATGGCGGTCGGCACCGCCTCCACCTGGGCCACCCACCAGCAGGTCCCCGTCTTGCTCATGGCGGCTAGGACCACGGCTTGATTGTCGCCCGAGGTGGCGGCGTCGTCGGGGTCGACACTGATGCAGTTCGGCTGGCTCGTGCCACACACAGACGCCGACGCCGTCCACGTGTACTCCGGCGCCGAAGACGAAAGCTCGGCCTGGATGTTCGAGAACGTCTGGCCGGCACTCTGGTACTGGGCGGTGGCTTCGGTGAGACCGTTGGTCAGGTTGGACTGCGCGGCGCGGTCGTTGGCCGAGCTCGTGACACCCAGGAACGTCGGGATGGCGATGGCCAGCAGGATGGCGATGATGAGCAGCACGACCATGAGCTCGATCAGGGTGAAGCCGGCTTCACCCTGACCCTCGAATTCGAGCTCAACTGTCAGGCGGTGGAGCCGACGGTGAAGCGCGAAATGAAACATGACATCCTCCCCAATGGGTAATGGCGACTCGGTAACTATCGACATTCCGATCGGGAGCCTTTAGCCGTCCCACGGAGGGTGAGGATGCTGCTCGTGCTCAGGATGGATTGACCCTGTCGGCCGGGAACCGTCGGATCAGTTGAAGCCGGCGACGGCGAAGCTCGTGCGCCAGTTGACCGGCCGGAACCTCGATATGGCGACGTAGCAGTCGTTCCCGGCGTTCTTCTTCGTGGCGTCGTACATCGCTGCGACACTGATGTCACCATCGCGAGGCAACTGTTGAAACGCGACTCGACGGTCCCCGCCGAAGCGAGGACCGTCGAGACCAGCGTTTCAGACTCGTACGGGATTCACCCCGTCGAGCTCAGTACCGTCGGATCAGTCAATACCCGGCGAAGAGAAGCTCGAGCCCCAGGCGAATCCCACTGAGGAGTCGGTCCCCGTCGTAGCTGTGGGGAATGTGGCGTTGCACTGCGCTGTCGTCGCATTGGCCCTCTTGGCGTAATACGTGCCCGCGGTGCTAACGAGGGCCGAGCCGCCGACGGGCGTGTAGTTGTTGGCCGCGGTTGTGCTCGCTACTGCGACCATCGACATGCCAGCGGCATGCGTCGAGTTATAGGCGATAGGTTCGAATCCCGTAGTGGCGACGACGGCCGGTGTGGCCTCCAGTTGGGCCACGTACCAGCACGTACCCGTCTTGCTCATCGCCGCCAGGATCAGACCTTGCTGGTCACCAGAAGTGGCGACGTCGAACGGTGCGACACTGATGCAGTTCGGTGTTCCCGTACCGCACCCGGTCGTTCCCGTCCATGTGTACTCCGGCGCCGATGAAACCAGAAGCCCGGAGATGCCGGTGAACGTCTGGCCCGCACTCTGGTACTGGGCGGTGGCCTCGGTAAGAGCGTTGGTCAGGTTGGACTGGGCGGCGCGGTCGTTGGCCGAACTCGTTACCCCGAGGAAGGTCGGGATGGCGATGGCCAGCAGGATGGCGATGATGAGCAGGACCACCATGAGCTCGATCAGTGTGAAGCCAGCTTCAGCTGCCCCCATACCCTCGAGCTCGGCCGTCTGGCTTTCGCGCAGACGGCTAAGCACGGACTGAAACATGACATTCCTCCTACATAGGCAATGGCTATCGCCTGAGCCATCGGCACTACGGACGGGCCCCTTGAGCCTCGCGATCGCTCCACGAGCACAATTCGCCCGGCCCTCGGGCGCCCAGGCACGCGCAACCTTGAAGCGAGCCGCCAGAACGGACGTCAGGACGTTTCCCGGGCCGCCAGCCGGGCACCCGAACGGGCCAGACGTCTAGGCCGCGCTGGACGCCGCAGGGCAAACGTTGCTCTGCCCGGTGCTGTAGAAGATGTCACCGCTCATCGTCAGGCTGTAGCCGACCGTGGAGGGCGACGGCGCAGAGCCCCCACTGGCGACAGAACCACCGGTCACCGCCAGCGACGTCACGGTGAACAACCGTGGGAACGAGTTGAGGCCTTCCAGGAACGACATCATCTGCCCGTAATTCCCGTTCAGCGTCAGGGCGACGGTCACAGGAGTCACGCCGGCCTTGCCGGTCGTGCTCGCTTGGGTGACGCTGATGCTCGGGGTGTTGGGGTCGCCGCTGGCCACGGCCAGAGCGGTCACCTGCTGGAAGAAGCTGTCCACGCTCGGCGTGCCGGGGATCTCGGTGAGGTCGGTGGTCAGCTCCTGGCAGTCCGTGCCCAGTTGTGCCTTGTCCCGCTTAAGGGCGGTGATCTTGACCTCGAGTCCGGTCTGCTGAGCTTGGAGCTGGGCCTGCTGGGTGTGCAGGCTCGCCAGATGGGTGCCCTCAGGGGAGATCCATGCGGCATAGATGATGATCCCGAGGACCAGGCTGCCGGCGCCGATGAATGCGGGAATTCGAAAGCGCTTTAGCTGTTCCATCAGTACTTTCCGTTCTTGGCCAGGGTGGCGCCACTGGTGAGCGACAAGGTGGACTGGAATGTGACGTCGGTATCGGCACCGAGAGGCGCATTGGTGACACCACTCACCCCCGGCGGGTCAAACATGGACGACGCCGTGATGTCGTCGATCCACTCGGCCACCGGTGAGAAGTGGGCCGAGCCCGGGAACGTTCCTCCCACGTCGACGGCCACCGTGCCCACCACGCCCGTCGTCGGGGCTCCGGCAGTGGTGGGGGTCGTCGGCGTGGTCGTACCGGTGGGGGCCCCGCCCGCGGTCGTGGCCGCCGAACCTGTTGCCGTACCCGAGAATCCGGTGAGGCTCAAGCCCACCGGCGTGGTCTTGTCCAACTCCGTCACCACCGCCGCCCAGTCGACCGCCGTCGTAGTGATGCCGCTGACCTGCCCTTTCGAGCGGGCCAAGCCATCAGTCACCGCCACCGCCTTGTCATAGGTTGGGATCTGGGCGTTGAGCGAGTTGACGCTGGTGGTGAGGGCATTGACCCCGTTCTGGGCGCTGTGAATCCGGAGAAAATTCAAGACCCCGAAGGCCACGAGAGCCACGCCGACGACGACCGCGGCGGTCACGGTATAACGCTGGACCTTGCGCATGAAGAGGCGCTGGAGCACCTCGGGTGGCACGAGGTTGAAGTTACGGACCGACGAGTTCGCTTCCGGCAGGGCCAAGCCGATCGGGGCGGCGAGGACGGGGTCGATGGCCGCCGCCTGCTCGGGTGAAAGATCAAGACCGGAAACGTCGAGGCGCGCCAGGGGCGACACCGCCTGCACGGGGATGCGCACCTGGGTCTGCAGCTGCTGGAGGAAACCCCGCAGGAGCGAGCCACCCCCGGTGACGAGGACACGGACGATCGGGGCACGGCCCTGCAGCGAGGCGAAGTACTGGATGGAGCTTCGGATCTCTCCCACCAAAGTCTGGATGATGGGCTGCAAGGCGACCTCGGCCGAATGAGCCTGTGCCGAGCCGTCGCCCAGCCGGAGCTTGATGAGCTCGGCGTCGGCCTGCGGAAGGTCGAGCGCGGCGGCGATGGCCGCCGTGGCCTCGCTTCCACCGGTGCCGATCGTCCGAACGAATTGGGGACGCCCTTCCTGATGGACAACCACCACCGTGAGGCCAGCACCCACCGACACGATGGCTTCCGGCTCGTCGGAGGGGTGGGTGCTGTCGGCCAATGCCCGGACGAGGGCGGAAGAGACGAGGTCGACACCTTCGACGTTGAGGCCTGCCTGCTCGACGGCGGCCACGACACCGTCGACGAGCTCGCGGTGAGCGGCGGCCACGAGAACGCGACGGGTGACGGTCCCGTCGTCGGCCGTGTGGTCACCGAGGAGCTGGGTGGAGAGAATCGTCTTGTCGACGGGGAAGGGGATCACCTCTTCCGACTGGAAGTGCACCGCACTCTCGACCTCGTTGTCAGGAACCCACGGGAGGTCCAGTTCACGGGTGATGACCCGGAGCCCGGCGATGCCGACCACGACGGAGTCGGAGACGAAGCGGCCGTTGTGCCAGAGGCGTCGAATGGCGTCGGCCACGGCGATGACGTCCTTCACCTCACCGTCGACGATGGCGCCCGGAGGAAGCCCCACCTGTCCGAAAGCCACCAGTTTGGGCGCGCCCGAGCCGAACTCGAGCTCGGCGGCGCGTACGGCGCTCGTCCCTATGTCGAGTCCTACGACTTGCTTTTGCATGCGATTCTCCCTCTTCGTCCCTGGTAGCACACCGGCGCGTTTTCTCGCTGCGACGTGCTGTTCGTCTTCGTGTGGATGACCGGTTCGGGCGTGCCCGTCGTCGGGCTCACCTCAGTGCTCCCACAAGGACGGCGGGCGACTCACGCCCCCGGCTCGCCACCGAGGCATCGCGCGCGTCGACTCGGAGCGATCGCTCGCCGGTACGGGTCCCGACGGCGAGAGCGGCCACGATGCCGGCGGTCACGATGGCCCACCAGGGCAGCCATGTCAGGTGCCATTGAGCCGCCACCGACGTGAAGAAGGCGAGCACGCAACCAGCGGCCAGACGCCAGCGCCCGGCATTGGCCGCCACCACTAGCCCGAGAGCGAGAGGCGGCCAGACGTAGAAGTCGACCATCACCGATTCGGTGAGGCAGCGAAGAGCCAGGGCGACCGCCGCCGCCCAGACGATCAGTTCCGGTTGGTGGCGCCAGCGCCGCGCCCACCAGCCCAGCCCGCAGGCGAGGATGAGGGCGACGACGCGTCCCGGTCCGGCGGCGACGGTGAGGTCGTGCCCCTTGCCGGAGAGCACAGGCGCCAGCGCCGTCCACGGCGTGGCGTGATCGATCCCTGGATAGTTGGGCTGGTCGAGCAGAGCATGGGCGGTGGCATGGAACTGCGAAATCAGGGGTGTGACCACGAGAGCGAGGGCCGGAGAGACACTACGGACCACGAAACCGACCACGTGACGACGTCCGACCAGCGCGAGCATCACGGGGAGCATCAGGAGGACCAACGGCTGGGTGGCCATGGCGGCACCGAACAACCACCCGGCACCCGTCCACCGACCGTCGAGGGCGAACACCAGGGCGTAGATGGCGAAACCGACGGCGACGGCGTCTTCGGGGTGGCCCCACCACACCGACACGTTCCAGAGGACGGCCGCTTCGGCCAGGCACAGTACGATGCGTCGACCCCGGCCCACCCCGAGACGTTGGGCCAGGGCGTCGGAAGCGAAGAGGACGATACAGCTGAGGAGCATCTCGTAGGGCCCGAGTACCAACCACGCCGCCGGATGGGCGAGAAATTTGGGGAAGCTCTCGGTCATACCCAAGGCCCCGGAAAGCATGGCCACCGGGGCCAACGCCAGGAGAATGCCGGGGAACGTGACGAGCCCGGCGCCGGCGCCGTAAATACCGCCGAGGTCACCCCACCCGATGTAGTGGGCGTCACGGTACGTCGCCCACAGGTCGCCGGGATCGATCCAGTAGGGGTGATGGCGCACGACGGGGGCCCAGAACAACGAATAGGCCATCCCCGTTACCACGAAGGCGAGGGTGACGGCCAGAGGCCACCTCCGGCCGCGCAGGCGCGACGCGACCGTCGTCGGCCGCCCTTCGCTGTCGGAGATGTCGTCCAGCATCGGTCGCTCAGTTTCCGCCTGTGGGGACGTGCTTGATGTAATCGAACATGGGCAGGTACATGCAGATGACCATGAAGCCCACCATGACGCCCATGACGACGGTGAGGATGGGCTCGAGGAGGGAGGTCAGGTTGTTGACGGTGTTCTCCACTTCGCCGTCGTAGAACTCCCCCACCTTGTGGAGCATGTTGTCGAGGGCACCGGTCTGCTCACCCACCTCGACCATCTGCGTCACCAGAGGAGGGATGACGTCTTCGTGCTCACGCAGGGCGTCGGCCAGGGCTCGTCCTTCTCGCACGGCCGCCTTGGCCTCGAGCAGAACGTCGCCCACGATCCGGTTGCCGGCGGTGCCGGACACGATATCGAGTGACGACATGATGGGCACGCCGGACTGGGTGAGCGAGGCCAGCGTGTGCGAGAAGCGGGCGATGGACACCTTGTGGATCAGTTCTCCGAAGATGGGCGGCTTCAATTTGAAGGCATCCCACTTGTGGCGTCCTTTGTCGGTCTTGATCCATTTGCGCAGTGCCACCACGCCGGCGACGACGGTGGCGACGAGAACCAAGGACCCCGGACCCAGCACAATGTGGGAGGCGTCGATCATGAGCTGGGTGGGCAGAGGCAGTTTGGAGCCGAGAGATTTGAAGAGCTTGGAGAAGACGGGCACGATGAAGATCAGCAGGGACATGAAGATGATGGCCATCACCGACAGGACCACGATCGGGTACGTCATGGCCGATCGGATCTGGCGGTTGAGGATGGCCTGCTTCTCCATGGTGGCCGACAGATCGAGCAGGACAGCGTCCAGGTTCCCGCCCGCCTCTCCGGCCTGCACCATGGTGACGAAGAGGATGGAGAAGATCTTGGGGAACTTGGCCACGGCGGCCGACAACGACGACCCGCGCTCGACTTCCTGGAGTACCTCGCCCAGCACCCGGGCCAGCTCCTTGTTCTCGGTCTGGGCGGCGAGGAGCCCCAGGGCCCGCACCACCGACAGGCCCGAGTCGACCATGGTGGCCAGCTGGCGGGTGGCCACGGCCGTCTCGGCCAGCTTCACCCGGTTGGTGAAGCCGGGGATGCTGATCTCCTTGCGCACGTTGACACCGGACTTGGGAGTGACGGCAACGGGCATGTAACCCATCTCGCGCAGCTTCCCCACCACGAGGGCGAGGCTGTCGCCCTCGAGCTGTCCCTGCACGAGTTTTCCCGCCCGGTCCCGGACCTTGTAGTCGAATGTCAATGCCATCGTCGGCTCCTACGAACTGAGGTGACTGCGGAGGTCTTCTTCATTGCGGCAACGGTCGAGGGCCACCCCTTCGGTGACGCGACGTTCCTTCACCAGGCGGGCGAGGCCCTGGTCCATCGTCGACATGCCGTACTGGCTGCCCGTCTGCATGAGTGAGTAGATCTGGTGCGTCTTGGCGCTCCGGATCAGGTTTCGGATGGCCGAGGTGCAGACCATCACCTCGCAGCAGGCGGCCCGTCCCGTGCCTTCGGCATCGGGCACCAGCTGCTGGGTGACCACACCTTCGAGGGCTCCGGCGAGCATGGTCCTCACCTGTTCCTGTTGGGTGGTCGGGAAGACATCGATGATGCGGTCGATCGTCTGGGGGGCGTCCTGGGTGTGCAGGGTGCCGAACACGAGGTGGCCCGTCTCCGCCGCCGTCAGGGCCATGGAGATCGTCTCGAGGTCACGCATTTCACCCACCAGGATGACGTCGGGGTCTTCACGCAGAACCCGGCGCAGGGCCTCGGCGAAGGACATAGTGTCCTGGCCCAACTCTCGCTGGTTGACGATGGACCGCTTGTGATTGTGGAGGAACTCGATGGGGTCCTCGACGGTGACGATGTGCAGCGGCTTCGTCCGGTTGATGATGTCGATCAACGACGCCAACGTGGTCGACTTACCCGAACCGGTGGGACCGGTGACGAGCACCAGGCCCTGGCGGAGCTCGGTGAACATGCGCACGGAGTCGGGGATGCCGAGGGTCTCGAAGGCGGGGATCTCGTGGGGAATGGCCCGCAGGACTCCGGCCACGGTGTTGCGCTGCTGGAAGACGTTCAGCCGGAAACGCCCCACCCCCGGGATCGAGTGAGAGGTGTCGAGCTCCTTCTCCGCCTCGAACTTCTCCCGCAAGGCCTGGGTGAGGACGCCGAAGATCATGTCGCGGATCGTCTCATTGTCCAGCTGCGGACAGCCTTCGATGGGCCGTATGGCACCGTGCAGCCTGATGCAGCCAGGCATCCCCGACGTGAGGTGGAGGTCCGATGCGCCCACGTTGGAGGCGTAGCGCAAGAGGTCGTCGAGGTGCATGGGCATCGTCGACTCCGTCGTGACACTGACGGAGCCCCCTGCCGGGTTGGCGGAGCCGTTGGCCGCCGGGCCCGGTCCCGACCCGTTGGCGTCGGCGGCGGGATCGTCGGCCCGCAGGATGCGGGCGATGGCCATGGGGTCGCCGAGGACGGGGACGATCTCGTACCCGACGATGCCCGACAGGGCCTGGACGTCTTCGGCGTCGGGCGGATCGGCGAAGGCCACCATGAGCCGTGTCCCGTCGATGCGGAAGCCGACGGCGCCGTAGTCGCGGCCCACGGCGTTCACCATGGCCTCGACGGCCGCCGGCTCCGGAGGGTCGTTGGCCAGGTCGGCCACGGGGAGCTGGGAGATCTGGGACAGCACCCCCAGAGTGACCTCAGGCGACGCCACCGCCCGCCCGATCACGAGGGCGGTGAACGAAGAGCCGTCGGCGCTGGCCTCGTCGAACAGCGGGGTGACGTCGGCCTCGCGGACGTAGCCGCCGGCCACCAACGCCTGGGTGAGCCGCCGGGCCCATTCGACCCGGGTAGTGGCGGAGGGGCTCATGCCACCACTCGCAGTACTTCCTCGAGGGTCGTCTCACCTTCGAGCGCCTTGCGCAAACCGCTCTGGCGCAGCGTTACCATGCCATTCTCCACGGCGAGCCTGTGGATGTCATCGGCCGTTCCTCCTTCAATGATCAAATGCTCGATCGACTCGGTGACCACGAGGAGCTCGAGCAGGGCCTTTCGACCCAGGTACCCGGTGGTGGAACAGGCCGAGCACCCGACGGCCCGGTACAGCACCGGGTTCGGTGTCTTGGCGAAGAGCTCTTCGGGGGTCCACCCGGCGGACACGATCTCGGCCTCGGTCGGTTCGTAGGCCTCTTTGCAGTGCACGCACAGACGCCGGGCCAGCCGCTGGGCCAGCGCCGCCGTCAGGGCCGAAGTCACCAGGAACGGCTCCATCCCCATCTCCACCAACCGCATGGGCGTACTGGCCGAGTCGTTGGTGTGGAGGGTGGCGAGGACGAGGTGGCCGGTGAGGGCCGCCTCGATCGAGATCATGGCCGTTTCACGGTCACGGATCTCACCCACGAGGACGATGTCGGGGTCGGAACGGAGAATCGACTTCAGGGCGGCGGCGAAGTTCAACCCCGCCTTGATGTTGAGCTGTACCTGGTTGATGCCCTTCAGGCGTAGTTCCACCGGGTCTTCGACGGTGATGATGTTCTTGTCCGGTGAGTTGAGCGCCGCCAGGGTGGCGTAAAGCGTCGTCGTCTTGCCCGACCCGGTCGGCCCGGTGACGAGGATGGTGCCGTAAGGCTTGGAGTAGATCCTTTTGTAGATGGCGAGGAGGTCGTCGTCGAAGCCCAGGTCCTCGAAGCCGAGCACGATGTTCGACTTGTCCAGGACCCGCATGACGATCTTCTCGCCGTAGATGGTGGGGAGGGTGGCGATGCGGAGGTCGATGGAGCGGCTGCCCACGGTCAACGAGATACGCCCGTCCTGGGGGAGCCGGTGCTCGGCGATGTTCATGTCCGACATGACCTTCAGGCGGGTGGTCACAGCGGCGGCGATGGCCCGAGGGGCGGTCGAGATGTCGTGAAGGACCCCGTCGATCCGGTAACGGATCCGGAGGTTCTCGCCCGTGGGCTCCACGTGGATGTCCGAGGCCCGCTCGTTCAGGGCCTGGAGGACCAGGAGGTTCACGTAGCGGACGATGGGGGCGTCGTCTACCACCGCCTGGAGGTTGCCCAGGTCCTCGTCGAGGCCGTCGTCGAGGTCCGAGGCCACCGACTGGGCCACTTCGCTGGCGTCGCCGCCCTGGTGGTAGGCCCGATCGATGTAGGTGTTGATCTGAGACCGGGTGGCCACCACGGTGATGAAGGTGCGACCGATGATCGTGCGCAGGTCGTCCATGGCGAACACGTCGGTCGGGTTCGAAGCGGCGACCAGGGGCACGCCTTCGCGGTTGCCGAAAACGAGGACGTTGTGGTGGCGGGCGGTGGCTTCGGGAAGGTGGTAGGCAGCGGCGAAGTCGGTGCCCTGCGTGTCGAGGTCGACGAACTCGAGGCCCATCTCCTGGGCCATGCCCCACATCAGGTCGGATTCGTTGACCAGTCCCCTGACGGTGAGGATGCGGGCCACGGCCTGCCCGGTGCGGTCGCGCTCGGCCAGGACGTCGTGCATGGTGGCCAGGTCCACCCGTCCACCCTCGACGAGGACCCGGGCCAGGGGAGGGAAATGGTCCAGCTCGTCGGGGACACCGCCGTCTTCATCGTCCGGCTCATCCGGAGCCACGTAGCGCTCGGCCTCAGGGACGGGCGCGAACTCATCGGCCTTCGGTCCCGTGAACGACTCGGTGGCGGCGTCGACGCCCACCAGTCGCTCGTCGCCGGTGGGGTAGGGCGGAACGGGCGGAGGCAGGGGCGGCGACATCGGCGGCGGCTCGAACGGGGCCTCCCACACGGCCGCGGGGGCCTCGGGGGAGAGGGGGTCGAACGACGGCGCGTCGGCGCCGAAGTCGACGTCGATGGGATCGACGTCGATGGGATCGACGGGGGGGCGCATGGTCGACGTCGAGCCGGAGGTGACGGTGGCGGCCACGTTGGAGGAGTCGGTCTGGGCCGAACCCGCCGTCGTCGGCGCGTCGGTCAGGTAGACGCGGTCCAGGCAGGCCTCGATCTGGTCGTCGGGCGCCACCACGGTGACGAACTCCCGTCCCATGGTGGCCCGGAGGGTGTCGAGGGCGACGACATCGGTAGGGTCGGCGATGGCCACCACCGGAGCCCCGAACTTGCGCCCGATGGGTACGACATGGTGGCGACGGGCCACCGAGACCGGGAGCAGGCGCGCCGCGCTGGTGTCAATGCTGTATCGATCGAGGTCGACAAACTCCAAATTGTGATCGCTCGCGAGGAGCCGACCGGCTGCCGCGTCGCCCATGCATGCACCATCGGCACGAATAGAGCCCGGATTGAACGCCGATCTCGGAATACCACCGCCAGCCAGGCAGGGAGGCGGTGCAGCGTGGTGGTACCGTGGCCGCCCGAATGGACTTCGTACCTACCGAATGACATATTCCCTGGTCACGGCCGGTACGGTGAGAGTGGTGCACAGCAGCGCCGCCGTGCTCCTGTCCCCCAACGCCCTGCTGTCCCCCACCGCCGCCCGGGCGGCGGTGACGGCGGTCGTGGCCGTGGTCGGGCTTCTGGTGGGTTCATTCCTCAATGTCGCGATCTACCGGGTCCCTCATGGACTGTCGGTGGTCCACCCCCGCTCGTTCTGTCCCCATTGCGACACGCCGATCCGGTCCGTAGACAACATTCCCGTGGTGTCGTGGCTCGTCCTGAGGGGCCGGTGCCGCCAGTGCCGCGGCCCGATCTCGGTCCGCTATCCGCTGGTCGAGTTGGGCACGGGGATCGTGTTCGCAGGCGTGGCGTGGGGTCTCGGCCCCCATCCGGCGGTGGCCGGCTTCTGCGCGCTGGCCGCCACCCTCGTGGCCCTTGTGGCCATCGAGCGCGACGGGCTGGCACCGCCGTTGTCGGTGGCTCTCGTCGGCACCGCCGTGGCCACCGCCCTGCTCCTCGGGGCGGGGGCGGCCGATCGGCGCTGGCCCCATCTGATCGGCCTGGCCGGCGGGGTGGTGGTGGCCGGTGCCCTGGTGGTGGTGGCGAACCGACCCGACGCCGACCGGGGCCGGGCCCCGTGGAGATCGGCGGCCCCGGTGGTGCTGCCGGTGGGAGCGGCGCTCGGGTGGCTGGGACCCGCCTACGTGGGAGAAGGCCTGGCCGCCGCCGCCGTGGTCGTCCTGGTGGCCCCCGTGGTGCGCCACCGGCACCGATCCCGGGCCGGTGAAGGCGTCCCTGGCGTTCTGGGCCTCGCCCTGGCCCTCGGCGCGGTGGTGGCCACCGTGACCGCGGTGGCCGTGGGCGCCGGGGTCGCCACCTGAGAGGGGCGTCTCAGGGAGCGAAGGCGGTGACGAAGCCCCGGCCGGTCGGGACGATGCCGAGTCGTTCGAGCATGACCTTGAGGTCGTGGGGGTTCGACGCCGCGTTCATGGCCTCGCGCAGGTCGATCTGGGCATCGGCGAGCAGCTGCACCAGGGCCTGGTCGAACGTCTGCATGCCGTAGTACTCGCCGTCGGCGATGATCTGGTCGATCTCGGCCGTCAGGAGGGGGTCGGCGATGGCCTGCTGGATGCGGCCGTTCACGACCATGACTTCGAGAGCGGGAACCCGTCCCTTGCCGTCGGCCCGGGGTATGAGTCTCTGGCAGATGGTGCCGGTCAAGGCGGTGGCCAGGCTCAAACGGATCTGACGGTGCTGGTGCGGCGGGAAGAAGTCGACGATCCGGTTCACCGTCTCCGTCGCCGTGGTGGTGTGCAGAGTGGAGAAGACGAGGTGCCCTGTCTCGGCCGCCGTCAGGGCCGTGAACACCGTCTCCGGGTCCCGCATCTCCCCCACCAGGATGACGTCGGGGTCCTGGCGCAACACCACCCGCATGGCACTGGTGAAGGTCTCGGTGTCGAACCCGACCTCCCGCTGGTCGATGGTGGCGGTGGCGTCGGTGTGGAGGTACTCGATGGGGTCCTCCACGGTGATGATGTGACAGGCGCGCGTCTGGTTGATGTGATTGATCATGGCTGCCAGGGTCGTGGTCTTCCCCGAGCCGGTCGGGCCTGTGACCAGGACCAGACCACGCTTCTCGTCGGCCAGTCGTCGCACCACGTCGGGAAGACCCAGATCTTCGATGCTCGATGCACTGGTGCGGACACGTCGGACGGCCATGGCCACCGAGCCCCGCTGATAGAAGGCGTTGACACGGAAGCGGCCGACGCCGGCCACGCTGTAGGCGAAGTCCGCCTCGTGCTTCTCCGTGAAGATCTCGCGGATGTTGGGAAGCATGATCTGCTCGGCCAGGGAGCGGGCCTCCTCGGCGGTGATCCGGGGCTCGTCTTCCAGCATGCGGAGTTGGCCGTCCACTCGCACCCTGGGGGCGGATCCGGCCTTCACGTGCAGGTCGGAGCCGTCGAGATCGCAGAGAACCTGCAGCAATCGGTTGAAGTCGTCCAGGTCCATGACGCCCTAGTGTACGACACAGGGAAAGTTAAACGACCGTTTTCGTGACTGAAAACATGCGCAGCGTGACCATGCGGAATGTGGCCGAACGATAGTGACAAGCCGTGATGCGAACCCCGGACACGACTGACTAATGGCGAAACACCGACGCGGCCGATCCCACCCGTCAGTAGTGGTGGATCTGCTCCCCTTGTCTCTCGGCGACGTCTACCTCCTCACCGCCGAGAGCGATGGACAGCTGGCCGTGAGCGGCCTGACCCTGGTGGTCGACGGTGAGGGTTTCACCGTGTTCGCTCCCGACGGGACGACCGCCGCCGTTCTGACATGGTCCGAGCTGACGGTCCTCAAAACGGCGGGACCGACGACCGCTCCGGGGGGAGAGGAGGCCGTCCTTCTCGAAGCCTCGAGCACACTCCGCACCCACCGGTTCGCCGTGCCCACCGGCGACGTCGCCGGCCTCGAGACCACGATCGCGGCGATCACCGGGGTGCGGGACACCGACCCCCGGCGACGGGCACGGCGACGCCGGTGACCAGGGACGTTGGGGCGCCGCCGGCGCCGGCGGGCGGCATTCTCCGGCCGTGGAACACGGATCGTGCCGGTGGAATCACTCGGACAGAAACCCTCGGGGGCGAAGGGGACGCGTCGTGGCCGGCCTACCACCTGGGTCCCGATCGTCACACAACCGCAACACTGCTGTGTCGATTTCGTCAGTTTTGGGGGCAATGATCCTCGCATGGAACCCCTTGTTCTGGAGTCGTGCCACAGCACCTGGCTCTTCGACACCGACCGGATGCGCTTCCGCCGGGTCCTTAAAGGCCTGCACCTGGACAATCACCCGGCCTCGACCGGCTGGCGGCCGTACTTCGGGCTCGACATCGACCCCGTCTCGGAGTCTTTCGTCGTGCTCCTGAACCCCGAGGGGACCCGACTCCTGCGGTCCTGGCGCCACGTGGAGCACTGCACGCAGTGCGGAGGCGAAGCCACCGGTGAGCTGTCCCTCGACGAACTCCGCAGCGCTGCCCGCGCCTGACCCCCGAGCCTGCACCAGGCGGGGCGAGGTCAGAAATTAGAAACTGATCGCCGGATTCCCTCAATAGTTGTCGTCCACGTTCCGATGTAGACATCGTCCGGCTACGCTTCGCAGCCGGTCCCGGTTCACGATCGCGTCCCTGCTCCAGCGGTCGGACAGCAACCGGACGCAGGGGCGGAATGGAGGCGCCGGGCCATGACGATGGAGAGTCGCCAACCGGAAGGGACGGGGTCCAACGCCGATCTCGTCCGCTCCGCGGCCCTGTCCTCGGCCGACCTCTGGCACGAGATCCTCGAACGGCTCAACGAAGTGCAGGAAGGGCAGCTGCGCCTGGCCCGGGCCATCGAGAGCCTGGGCATGATCGTCTGCGACGCCCTGTCGGTCAACCCCCAATCGGCGCTCCAAGGTGGCGAGGCGACATCTCTGGCCCGGACCCCCGCACGCGTCTCACTGGCCGCCGGACCACAGACGCCCGCCGCCGGCCATGCGGTCAACGACGGGCGCGACCTCGTCGCCACCCAACGCACGATCGACTCTCTCCTCGGCGCCGACGTCTTCACCCCGGCGTCATCCCCCGCCGACGTCGGCCATGGTGCCGATATCGCCGCCGTGGCCCCGGCCGGCTCGGCCACCTCGCCGCGCTTCTACGTCGCCCCCGTTGCCCAGGAAGAGCGCCGGGACGCCCGCGAGCCCGTCTCGAGCGGATCGTGGCCCCGGGGCCGACGCGTGGCACGGGGCCTGGCGCGCCAAGCACCACCGATGGCCGCCCCCGCCATCGTCCCCGATCTCACCCCTGCCGCCATCGATGCCCTCCTGGCCGCCGAATTCGGTGACGCCGCCGACGCCTCGGGACCACGCCCCAAGGCGGTACCGGCCGCCGAGGGAGGCGCTCTCCTCACGGCGCTGCTGGGCGCCGAGTTCGACGTCCTGGCCCCGCCGACCACGGCGGTGGACCAGTCCGAGGTGCCAGTGCCGCCGCCACCAGTGGCGGAACGTCCGCCCTCACCGCCGACGCCGTCCCCGTCACCGCTGCCGCCGTCCTCGATGCCGACTCCGGTGCCCCCGCCTCAGGCCGTGACGACGGCGTCACCGCTGTCTCCGGCCCCCGCTTCTCCGGTCGTCGCTTCTCCGGTCGTCGCTTCTCCGGTCGTCGCTTCACCGGTCGTGGCTTCACCCGTCGTTGCTTCACCGGTCGTGGCGCCCCGGACCGCACCGTGGACTCCCACCACCGACCCTCGTCGCTCGGTGAGTGAGCCGGCGGCCACCGTCGCTCCCGCAACACCACCCGTCGCCCCGCGCCCGAACCCCACCGGTGGTCCGACGCCGCTTCTACCGCCCCCCGGCCCGCCGTCGACCCCGCCGATGCCGCCGGCGCCGTCGGTGGCACCGGGAACTCCGGGCGCACCGGCCCGTCTCGGCACCATGGTCCCTCCGAACCCCGCCGCGGTCCCTGCGAACCCCGCCGCAGTCCCTGCGAACCCCGCCGTCGGACCGAACACCTCGGACCCCGCGTCCACTACGCCGTTCGAGTCGAGGCGACCGCCACTGGGTCCGGTCACCAACGACCCGGCGCCGTTCATGGCGTCAGCAGGCCCTGCTGCTCAGGACGAGGCACCCCCGGGCCCCGGCTCTCCACCGGGCCCCGGGCCCAACGCTCCCGAGATGTCGACGCCCACCAAGCCGGGACAGTCGGCTGCCTCCATGGCCACCGAGATCCTGTCTGCGGCCCCGTCGGCGCCGGTGACCGAGCCCGTGGCGCCGACTCCGTCGATCATGGCCGAGGACGTCACCATCATGGCCAGGGGGCGGCGCCGGCGCTTCCGTCTGCGCTGACCGAGCCGTTCGACCCACGCGTCGTCTCCAACGTCCATGAGTGCCGTCGGCCGTGACCGGCCGACGGAGAACGAGGGCCCCTAGAGGGAGGGGCGACGCCAGGTACCGGTGCTGCCGCCGGTCTTCTCCCACAGGGCGAGCTCACCGATGCTCATGGACCGGTCGGCGGACTTGCACATGTCGTAGATGGTGAGGGCGGCGGTGGCGCAGGCCGTCAGGGCCTCCATCTCGACCCCCGTCCGGTCGACCGTCTCGACCTGAGCCTCCACCTCGACGAAGTCGTCGCCGATGGTGAAGTTCACGTGCACGGCCCCCACCAGCAGGGGATGGCACATCGGGATCAGGTCCGGTGTCTTCTTGGCCGCCTGGATACCGGCGATACGTGCCGTGCCCAGCACGTCACCTTTCGTGATGGCGTTGCTGGCGACCTTGGCCGTGGTCTCGGGGGCCATCATCACCCGGCACCGGGCCAGGGCGCGGCGGTGGGTCTGTTCCTTGGGGGTGACGTCCACCATCCGGGCCCCCCCGAGAGGGTCGAGGTGGGTCAGCCCGCGGTCGTGCACATGAGCATTCTACGTGACCAGGGATTCACCATGCAGGCCCTTCGTGGCACCTGATCACGGTTCGAACGGTAGACTTGGCACTCAGAGGGCGAGAGTGCCAATCAGGGAAAGGGTCGGGACGGATGCCGACGTACGAATACGCATGCACGTCGTGTGGCGAGCACGTCGAGGTCGACCAGTCCTTTCGTGACGACCCCCTGACGACCTGTCCGGCCTGTGGTGGGGCTCTGCGCAAGGTCTTCGGGTCGATCGGCGTGGTCTTCAAGGGCAGCGGCTTCTACAAGAACGACAGCCGCCCGGCGGCCAAGGAGTCGACGGCGGCCAAGGACACCAAGGCGCCGACGTCGTCGGAGTCATCGGGAGACTCGGGCTCGAAGGAGACGTCCGGCTCCAAGGAGAAGGCGGGCTCGAAGGAGAAGTCGTCGTCCGACAGCTCGTCGAGTTCATCGTCAGGCGACAAGAGCACCTCGCCGAAGAGCTCTTCCTCGGAGAAGTCTTCCTCGGGGTCGGGCTCGAAGGCCGCCGCCTCGTAACCGTCGGTCGTCCCCGGGCCATGCTGCTGTTCTAGGCGCCGCTCAGAACCATCCCGTCGACGGCCAGCGTCTGGCCCGCCGCCAGTCCCGGCAGCCATTCGACGTCACGACCCACGTAGACGATCTCGTGCAGCATCCTCTGCAGGGTGGAGGCGATCGTGCCCTCCCGGACGGGCTCGGCCAGCACTCCGCCGCGAATCATCAAACCTTCCGCCCCGACGGAGAAGTCGCCGCTCACCGGGTTGACCCCCGAGTGCACCCCCGTCACCGACTGGACGAAGAAACCCTCACCCACCTGGGCGAGAATCTCGTCGGCATCGAGTGACCCGGGGCTGAGCAACAGAGCGCGGCACCCGGCCACCGGGGTGGTGGCGTAGCCGCCGCGCACGGCCGACGCCGTCGAGACGGTCCCGGCCCGACGCGCCGCGGTGGTGTCGAAGACGAAACCGCGCAGTACCCCGGCGTCGACGAGGGCGTTGCGGCGACAGGCGAGACCTTCGGCGTCGTGAGTCGACGCCCCGAAGGCCCGGGCATCGGTGGGGTCGTCGACCAGGGTCACCAAGGGACAGGCCACCTCTTCACCGACCCGGCCGGCGAATATCGACCGGCCCTTGGTCACCGCCTCGCCGGACAGCGCCGAGGAGATCACCGACAACAGCGTCGAGGTGACCCGGGAGTCGAGGACCACCACGCAGCGACCGGACTTCACCTTGGTGGCCCCGATCATGCGGGTGGCCCGCTCGATGGCGTCGGTGGCCGCCCGCTCGGCATCGATGTCCCCGGGACCGCGCCCGGCACTGAATCCCACCCCGGTCTGGCTGTCGGTGCCCTCGCCGGCGATGGCCGACACCGACAGGCTGCAGATGGTGCGGCGGGCGGTGGCCGTGATACCGGTCGAGGTGGCGATGGCCGCCTCGGCGGCCACATCGCCGTAATCGGCGGCGTCCACCTGGCGCACCCGGGGATCGCCGCCTCGTACCCGTCGCTCGAGGTCGAGAGCCATCTCCACCTTGGCGCTGGTGGGCAGCGAGCCCAGGGCCTCGTCCCACAGGTCGAGCGCCGCCGGGGCCACGTTGTCGGGTCGGGCCAGTCCCAGGTGCTCGTCGGGGGTGGCGAAGGTGGCGTTGTCACGGGCCTCGGCCAGCGTCTCGGTGATGGCCGCCTCGTCGAGGGTGCCGGCGTAGGCGAACCCCTGGCGCAGAGACGAAACCACCCTGATGCCGACCCCGGCCGACGAGGCCGACGACAGCTGTTCGATCTCACCGTCGTAGGCGCGGACGTCGGTCTCGACGCCGCGCGAGGCGTAGACCTCGAGCTCCTCCCCGGGGCGGGCCTGGTCGGCGACGCGCCGCACGAGCACGAGCAGATCGTCCACCGACCCCACCTTGTCGGCTGTCTGTGTGTCAGTCACCGGCCGTGCCCCCGATTGTCACGCCCGTGATGCGCAGTGTCGGTTGTCCCGTTCCCACCGGCACGCTCTGACCGTCCTTGCCGCAGGTGCCGGGGGAGGTGGCGAAGTCGTTGGCCACGGCGTCGATGCGGCGGAGGACTTCGGGGCCGTTGCCGATCAGATTGGCGTCGCGCAGAGGCTCGGTGAGGCGACCGTTCTCGATCAGGTAGGCCTCGACGGTGCCGAACACGAAGTCCCCGGTGGTGGTGTTGACCTGTCCTCCCCCGAGCTTGGCCACGTAGACACCGGTCGGCGTCTGGGCCAGGAGCTCCTCGGGGTCGGCGTCGCCGTCGACCAGGAAGGTGTTCGTCATGCGGACCATGGGGAGGTCACGGTAGCTCTGACGTCGACCGTTGCCCGACGAGTGACGGCCCTCCTGGCGGGCCCGCAGGTAGTCCCACATGTAGTCGGTCAGCACCCCGTCCTCGATGAGGACGTTGCGCCTGGCTTCGTGTCCCTCGTCGTCGACGGCGAAAGTGCCCCATTCGCGCCCGATGGTCCCGTCGTCCACCAGGGTCACGAGGGGGCTCGCCACCAGGGAACCCACCTGGCCCACGTAGACCGAAGCGTCCTTGGCGATGTGATCGGCCTCGAGGCCGTGGCCACACGCCTCGTGGAACAGGATCCCGCCGCTGCCCGAGGCGAGCACGATGGGCACCTCGCCGCTCGGTGCCGGCCGGGCCGACAGCTTGGCCAGGGCCCGCCGGGCGGCGGCGGAGGCCACCTCCTCGACGTCGACGGTGTCGAAGAGCTCGAACCCGACGGTGAAGGCGGCGGACTCGAATCCGGTCTGCATGCCGGTGTCGCCCACGGCCACACACGACACGGCGAAGCGCGACCGGACCTGGTCGTCGGTCACGAACACCCCGTCGCTGTTGGCCACCAGTATCCGACGCCGGCTGTCGCCGTAGCCGGCCGACACCTGGGTCACGGCCGACCCCGCCGAGCGCGCCGCGTCGTCGGCGCGCTCGAGCAGCTCGATCTTGCGGGCCTTCTCCACGTCCTCGGGAAAGATGGTGACGTCGTAGGGCCGGGGCGCCACCGACGGCGAGAGGGCCACCGTCCGGGTGCCGGTGCCGTCGCGGGCCACGGCCGAGGCCGCTTCGGCCGCCACGAGCAGGCCGGCCTCGCTCAGATCGGCGGTGTGGGCGTAGCCGGTCGTCTCGCCCACCACGACGCGCACGCCGGCACCCCGGTCACGCCCCGACGACAGCTCCTCGACCCGGCCGTCGTCGAGCGAGGCGGAGGTCCCCCGGCGGTCCTCGACGAAGACCTCGGCGAACTCGGCTCCTCGGCCGAGCGCCGCATCGAGCACCCTCCCGACCACGGCGCTCTCCACGAGTGCGGACCCTGACGCTGCGTCGCTCACCGGCTGCTTCCTTTCTCGGAGCCGGTCACGTCCGGCACCACGTCGTCCGCCGGTCGCCCTCGTCGGACGAGCCCGGGGACCGTGGGTCGAGGGGCCCGTCGCTGTCGACGGCGATCCGGCCAAGGGTCACCGTGACCATGCTGGCCGACGGCGCCCGTCTTTCGTATCGTACCGCCGTGACCCTCGACCCCGGCCGCAGCGGTCGCGCCTTCCTCGTGGTCGGCGAACAGGACACCGCCGTCGCCCTGGGCTCGGGCGACGTCGACGTCCTGGCCACGCCCCGGCTCATCTCCCTCTGTGAGGAGGCCACGATGCAGGCCGTGGCCGGCGCCCTCGGGCCGGGACAGACCAGCGTGGGCGTCCGGGTGCAGTTCGACCACCTGGCCCCGGTCCGGGTGGGCTCCGAGGTGAAGGCCGAGGCCGTCCTCGAGAAGGTCGAGGGTCGGCGCCTCGTCTTCACCGTGACCGCCACCGACGCCGCCGGCCTGGTGGGCGCCGGCCGGGTCACCCGGGTGGTCGTCGACGTCGAGGGATTTCGGGCCAAGGCCCGCTGAGCCACCGGAGCCGGCCGGGGGCCGTCCGGTCTCAGGAGCCGGGGTCGGCGGTCAGACGCCCCGGCCGAGGACGTTGCCGAGGACGCCCCCGACCATGCCGCCACCCACGGCGTCACCGCGGTGGTCGTCACGGTCCAGGTACTCCGACAGCGCCTGGGCCAGGACGGGCAGGGGCATGCTCTGCAGCCAGATGCTCCCCGGGCCGGTGAGCGAGACCAGATGGTGGCCGTCGTCACCCATGTAGCGGTTGGCGATACCGGGGAGCCTTATCACCTGGAAACTGACGCTGTCCTGGAACATCCCCACGTGGCCGGGATGGACGAGCAGCGTCTGACCCGCCACCAGCTCGTAGGTCACGATCTCGCCCGACAGCTCCACCCAGGCCTGGCCCTCGCCTTCGAGGCGCTGGAGGATGAAGCCGTCGCCACCCCACAGGCCGCCCTTGAAGGTCTGCTGCAGACCGACGGTGGGCGTGATCCCTTGAGTCCCGCACAGCCAGCCGTGACGGTGCACGAGGTAGCCCTGGCCCTGGGCGATCTCGATGGGCAGTATCCGACCGGGCAGCTTGGCGGCGAAGGTGATCATGCCCTGGCCGCCGACGGCCTCGTAGCGGGTGAGGAGGATCCCCCCGCCCCCCACGGCACGCTTCAGACCGGCCATCAGGCCACCGCCGCCACCGGTGTTGGCCGTCTGTGACATCTGCATGTTGGCCGTCATCCACGACAGGTCCCCGTGGGTCGAGACGAGCACTTCCCCGGGGTCGAGCAGCATCTCCAGCACCGGCATCGTCGTGCCGTTCACGTTGGCCTGCATCACGCACTCCCCTCGATGGCCGGATCGAGCCGGCGGCCGCCCGGACAGAGGCATTCTGCCCCGGGGGGAAGCCCCGGCGCTCGCTCCCGTCGACCACCGGTGCGCCGTGGCGCCGCCACACCGGGGCCGTCGGCGGCCCCCCGTGCCAAGCTGCCCCGGTGGGCCAGACCTTGCGACCGGTGCGGGCCACATTCGTCGCCTTCGGGATCTTCTGGGGCACCTGGGCCGTGGCCGCCACCGACATCGAACACAGCCTCCACCTCTCCGCCGGACGGCTCGGTCTGCTCCTGTCGGTGTCCATCGGTGCCGGGGGGACGGCGGCGGCGGCCAGCGGCGGGTTGGCCGAGCGATGGGGCACGGCCCGTTTCCTGAGCCGGACGCTGGCCGGGTGGGGGGTGACCTGCCTGCTGGCGGCGGCCGTGGCCCGGGGCACCCCCTTCGTCCTCACCTTCGTCGTGACCATGATGACGGCGGGACTCGTCGACATGGCCATGAACGCGGCGGCGGCGGCCGGGGTGGCCGGCGACGCCGGCCGGATGATGCGCTTCCACGCCCTCTTCAACAGCGGGGCCCTCATCGGAGCGGCGGCGGCCGGCGGCCTGCTGCGGGCCGGGATGTCCTGGCGGTGGGCCTGGGCCGCCGTGGGGGTGGGCGGCCTGGTCCTGTCGGGACGGACCCGGACGGCCTCGCTGCCGGGCGCCGTCGACCACCGCGGGGCCGGGCCCGGCGACCGGACGACAGGGGGCGGCGCCGGATGGCTGCGCTCGATGGCCGCCATCCGGTCCCAGCATCTCGTGGTGCTGGCCCTCGTATTCGCCATCACCGCCATGGTCGAGGGCGGCATCGACACATGGGGCGTCCTCTATCTGCGCACCCACCTCGCCGCCGGTGTGCTCCTCGGCGCCGGCGCCTACTGCATGGGCCAGGCCATCGCCGTGTCGACGAGGGGCGGGGCCGGGGGACGCATCGGTCGGGTGGGGCCCCGCTGGGGGCTCGTCGTCGGTGCCGCCGTGGCCGCCGCCGGGCTGGCCATCGAGGCCGGATCGGATCACGCCGTCACCGCCGCCCTCGGCCTGGCCCTGGCCGCCGGCGGCATCTCGCTGTGCTGGCCGCTCGTCATGGCCGTGGCCTCGTCGGTGGCCCTGGCCTCGACGGCGCCGCGCTCCCCCGGCCCCGGGGCGGCCCCGGCCGCCGGTGACGCCGTGTCCCCCGCCGCCCTCGTGGGCGCCCTCACGGCCACCGGGTACGCCGGGTGGGTGGCCGGGCCCGCCCTGGTGGGCTGGGTGGCCGACACGGCCGGGCTCAGCACCGGCCTCTTCCTGCTCTCGGGCCTGGCCGCCGTGGCCACCGTCGTCCTGGCGCTCCTACCCGCTCGTCCGTCCGCGGTAGCGTGACGTCACCGGCTCCGGCCCCCTTCCGACACCTCAGATGCCCATGCTCCTCGACACCATCCACGACCCTGCCGATCTACGCAGCCTGTCGCCCGAGCAACTGGACACGCTGGCCGCCGAGATCCGGTCGTTCATCGTCGAGACCGTCACCACCACCGGCGGCCACCTGGGCTCGAACCTCGGTGTCGTGGAGCTCACCCTGGCGCTGCACCGGGTCTTCGACTCGCCGCGCGACGTCATCCTGTGGGACACCGGCCACCAGGCCTACATCCACAAGCTGGTCACCGGCCGCCGGGGGGACTTCGCCTCTCTGAAGCAGGCGGGCGGCCTGTCGGGGTACCCGTCGCGGGCCGAGTCCGAGCACGACTGGGTGGAGAACAGCCACGCCTCGACCGCCCTCAGCTACGCCCACGGCATCGCCACCGGCTTCGCCCTGCGGGCCGAGGACGACCGTCGTGTGGTAGCCGTCCTCGGTGACGGGGCCCTCACCGGGGGCATGGCCTACGAAGCGCTCAACAACCTGGGCCACGCCGGCAGCCGCGTCGTCATCGTCCTGAACGACAACGGCCGGTCCTACGCGCCGACGGTGTCCAAGCTCTCGTCGGGCCTCACCCATCTCCGGCTGAACCCGTCGTACGTCCATGCCCGTGAGCGTCTGCGGCACATGCTCCGTCGCATCCCGGGCCTCGGGGGCCTGGCCTACTCCGGCGTCCACGGGCTGGCCATCGCCGTACGCGAGGTCGTCACCCCCCACCGCTTCTTCGAGGCGCTCGGCGTCCGCTACGCCGGTCCCATCGACGGCCACGACGTCGCCGGCATGGAGCAGGCTCTGGCCCACGCGGCGGAGTGGGACGGGCCCATCGTCGTCCACGTGCTCACCCAGAAGGGGTGCGGCTACGGTCCGGCCGAAGAGGACGAGGTCCAACGGCTCCACGACTTCAAGGTCCAACCCTCGCAGACCCACACCGACGTTCCGGCGGCCACGGCCTCCTACACCGACGCCTTCTCCCACGCCGTGGTGGCCGCCGCCGAGGGCAACGACGACGTGGTCGCCCTCACCGCCGCCATGGCCGGTCCCACGGGACTGCTTCCCTTCGAGGCGAAATTCCCCGCCCGCTTCCTCGACGTGGGGATCGCCGAACAGCACGCCGTGACGGCCGCCGCCGGCATGGCCATGGCCGGCCTCCGCCCCGTGGTGGCCGTCTACTCCACCTTCTTCTCCCGTGCCTTCGACCAGGCCAACCTGGACGTGGGCCTGCACCGCCTGCCGGTTGTGTTCGTCCTCGACCGGGCCGGGGTCACCGGCGACGACGGCCCCAGCCATCACGGCATCCTCGACCTGTCGCTGGCCCTGGCCATTCCGGGCATGACCGTCTTCGCCCCGTCCTCGGCCGCCGACGTCGGGCCCATGCTCGACGCCGCCTTGACCCTCGACGGTCCCTCGGTGATCCGCTATCCGAAGACACCGTCGCGCCTGGCCGGCCCCCACGAGGTCGGCGGCGGCCTGGCCGCCCGGCTCGTGCACCGCGGTGACGGGACGGTCTGTCTCCTGGCCGTGGGCAAGATGGTGGAGGCGGCCGAG
>Ga0302325_10005569_pt1 | contig 28589 bp, 21 predicted proteins | sample Palsa_T0_2_FD_201948 | JGI IMG/M metagenome (GOLD analysis project Ga0302325, IMG submission 201948) | Peat permafrost microbial communities from Stordalen Mire near Abisko, Sweden - Palsa_T0_2 | ecosystem: Environmental > Terrestrial > Soil > Palsa > Peat permafrost | place: Sweden: Abisko...
GGCTCCCCCCATGGGCCCCCCACCCGTAAACGGTCTAGGGCCTGAACGCAGGCGGCGGGCGGGGACGGCGTCGCTTCGACGTCCCTGACTCTGAGCGGGCATCCGGGTGCATGGGACTCCGATAAAGCGCCCACCGGTGAGTGCCCTCTCGCGAATTCGTCAGCGATGGCTAGGGCCCAGAGTCACCCATCTCCGGCCCCCACTTCTCGCTCCCGCTTTATCCATTTAACCAACCCCCACGAGGGCAGCGATGTTCGGGACGCCTGCGCGCTCGACCATCTTTGCCAGGTCGCGCGCGATGCGGCTCGGCGTCGACGGACCGCCGTAGATGAAGCCCGTGTACATCTGGACGAGATCGGCCCCGCCGCGCACGAGCGCCATGGCGTGCTCCGCGTTCTCGACGCCGCCCACGCCGACGACGACGACCTTGCGTCCGAGCCGCGCGCGGACGCGGCGGACGACTTGCAGCGATCGCGCTCGAAGGGGCGGCCCACTCAGGCCGCCGGCGCCGATGGCTCGAACGCGCGGATCGGGGGTTGAAAGCCCTTCGCGTGAGACAGTGGTGTTCGTCGCGACGACGCCGTCGATGCCGACTTCTTCGACGACGGCCAGGAGGTCCTCGATCTGCGCGTCGTCGAGGTCGGGGGCGATCTTCACGAGGAGCCTCGTGGAGTCCTTGCGCCGTGCTGCAAGCGCACCGAGCAGGGCGCGGGCGTGCTCGCGTCCCTGCATGGCGCGGAGGCCGGTGGTGTTGGGTGACGACACGTTGGCCACGACGAAGTCCGCGGCATCGCTCACCGCGTCGAAGGCGGCCATGTAGTCGGCCACCACGGCCTCCACGTCGTCGATGGGTACGACCCTGGACTTCCCGATGGAGATCCCGGTCGGGACGGGGATCTCCGCGCGCGCGCTTCGCACCCGCGCCGCGACGCGCTGCGCCCCGCCGTTGGGGAAGCCGAGCCGGTTGATGAGGGCCCTGTCCGCCGGCAATCGAAACAGGTTCGGCCGGGGGTTGGCCGTCTGCGGTCGTGCCGTCACGGTTCCGAGCTCGAGGTGGCCGAAGCCGAGCGCCGCCAGGGCGCGCGGTCGCTGCGCTTCCTTGTCGAACCCGCCGGCGAGGCCGATGGGCGATGGAAACTCGAGGCCCAGCGCGCGCACGATCAGACGCTCGTCGCGCGTCTCGGACAAAGCGGCGCGAACCGCGCGACGAACCCACCCCCAGTGTTCGGCGGGAGCAAGCGCGGCGAGGGCGGTCGCGTGCGCCACGTCCGGCGGCAGCAAGAAGAAGAGTCGCCGCAGCACCGAATCGTACACGCCGGGCGCGAGCCTACTCCGCCGCCTGCTATCTTTGTAAGTGCCGTCCCCGCCCGAGGAGGTTCCCCGTGATCATCGGCGTACCGAAAGAAATCAAGACCCGCGAGTACCGGGTGGGCATCACCCCGGCGGGGGTCCGCAGCCTGGTATCGCGCGGTCACCGCGTCCTCGTGGAGCGCGGGGCAGGCGACGGAAGCGGCCTTGGCGACGCCGCCTACGTCGCTCAAGGCGCGACCATGGTCACGGCGGGCGAGGCGTGGGCCGCCGAGATGGTCGTGAAGGTGAAGGAGCCGCTCGCCAGCGAGTACGGGTACTTCCGGGAGGGCCTCATCCTCTACACGTACCTGCACCTCGCCGCGGAGCCCGAGCTCACCAAGCGGCTCGCCGCCGCGAGGGTCTCGGGCATCGCGTACGAGACGATCGACAACCCCGATGGCACGCTGCCGCTGCTTCGGCCGATGAGCGAGGTCGCCGGGCGAATGGCCGTCCAAGTGGGCGCGACTTGCCTCGAGAAGGAGCGCGGCGGCAAAGGCGTCCTCCTCGGCGGCGTGCCCGGGACGCGGCGGGGGCGCGTCGTCGTGCTCGGGGGCGGCGTCGTCGGGCGCAACGCGGCGACGATCGCCATCGGGATGGGCGCACAGGTCACCGTCCTCGACGTACGCGCGGACACGATGGCGTATCTCGAGGACGTCTTCGGCGGCGCCATCGAGACGCTGTACTCCAACCCCACCAACATCGAAGAAGTCGTGGCGCGCGCCGACCTCGTCATCGGCGCGGTCCTCGTGACGGGCGCGGCGGCGCCGAAGCTCGTCACGCGGGAGCTCGTCGGAAAGATGCAGCGGGGGAGCGTCATCGTCGACGTCGCGGTCGACCAGGGAGGATGCATCGAGACGTGTCGGCCCACCAACCACGACCACCCGACATACGAGGTCGATGGCGTCGTGCACTACTGCGTCCCCAACATGCCCGGCGCCGTCCCGCAGACGAGCACGTGGGCGCTGACGAACGCGACGATCGCGCAGGCCGTGCGGATCGCCGACCGCGGACTGCTCGCGGCGTTGCGCGATGACGCGGGGCTCCTTCACGGGTGCAACACCTACGGCGGGCACGTGACGTACGAGCCGGTCGCTCGGGCGCACGGATTGCCGTACCGGCCTGCCGGGGACGCGATCGGCGGATGACCGCACCCGTCGAGGCCTCAGGCGGCGCCGATCGGCTCGCGGACCTGGTGCGCGGCGTGGACCTTTTGTGCCTCGACGCCGGCAACACCATCATCTTCTTCGATCACGCGCGCCTGGCTCGCCTTTGCGCGCGCGACGGCTTCGCGACGACCGCGGCGGCGCTCGAGCGCGCTGAAGGGGAGGCCAAGTACGCTCAGGAGCGCGGCCAGGCGGTCGTCGTGGCCTGGTCGCAAGCGGGCCGGCCCGGCGCGGATAGCTGGGCCGAAATGATCGCCACGATGCTTGTCCGGGCGGGGCTGCCGATCGACCGGCTTCCCGCGGCGCTCGACGCGATCTGGGTCGACCACCGCGCCCTTAACCTGTGGTCCATGGTGCCCCAGGGGCTCGTCGAGTCGCTCGTCGCCTTGCGAGCGAGCGGCGTGCGGGTCGCCGTGGTCAGCAACTCCGAGGGCAAGCTCGAAGGGTTCTTCGAGGAGCTCGGTCTCTTGCGCGGCTTCGACTGCGTCGTCGACAGCGCCCTCGTCGGGGTCGAGAAGCCCGACCCGCGCATCTTCCAAGTCGCGCTCGACCTCTTCGGGATCCCACCGTCGCGCGTCCTGCACCTCGGTGACAACTTCACGACCGACGTCGGCGGCGCGCGGGCGGCCGGCCTGCGCGTGGCCCTCGTGGACCCATTCGGTCATCTGGCGGGCCGCCACGCCGACGTCCCGCGCGTGTCGGGCGTCGTCGAGGTCGCGGGCGCGATCGTTCGAGCGCGCGCCTCGAGGTAGGCTCCGATGGCCCCGCCCGCACCGCCCACCTCCCGCAAGCTCGTCGCGATCATCCCGGGAGACGGCATCGGGCCGGAGGTCATCGCTCAGGCCACGCGGGTGCTCGAGCACTACCGCGACCATCGCTCCTTCGCGATCGACCTCTGGCACCTCGATCTCGGCGCCGACCGATACCTGCGCACCGGCGTGACGTTCCCGCCCGATGTGCGCGACCGGATCGCGTCGGAGGCGGACGCCGTGCTCCTCGGGGCCTTGGGCGACCCGCGCGTGCCGGGGCTCGAACACGCCCGTGACATCCTGTTCGGCCTGCGCTTCGGATTGGACCTCTACGCCAACGTGCGCCCCGTGCGTGCGCTCTCGGATCGCCTCGTGCCCCTCAAGGGGCGGACGGCCGCCGACGTCGACTTCGTCGTCTTCCGCGAGAACACCGAGGGTCTCTACGCGGGCGTGGGCGGCCAGTTCAAGCGCGGTACGCGCGACGAGCTCGCGATCAGCGAAGACGTGAACACGCGCAAGGGCGTCGAGCGCCTCATCCGGGCCGGCTTCGAGTACGCCACGGCGCACGGCAAGACGCGCGTGCACATGGCCGACAAGTCAAACGCCGTTCGGCACGCGCACGAGCTCTGGTACCGCGTCTTCTTCGAAGTGGCCGCTGACTTTCCTGGCATCGAGGCGCGGCACCTCTACGTCGACGCCATGGCGCTGCAGATGATCCTGGATCCGCGGTCGTTCCAGGTCATCGTCACGTGCAACCTCTTCGGCGACATCTTGACCGACCTTGGCGCCGGGCTGCAGGGCGGTCTCGGAATGGCCGCCAGCGCGAACGTGCACCCACGCGTCGATGGCTGCTGCGACAGCGACCACGGCATGTCGCGGGTCGGCCTGTTCGAGCCGGTCCACGGGTCGGCGCCGCCCCTCGCCGGCAAGGACGTGGCCAATCCCCTGGCCAGCATTCTCACGGTGGGGATGCTGCTGTCCCACCTGGGATGGCCTGACGAGGAGCGGCGGCTGGAAGCCTTGGTCATACGCGCCATCGAAGAGAGACGCTGCACGGCCGATGTGGGCGGCGGCCTCGGGACCCGGGCCGTCGGGGACTGGATCGTGGAGGAGCTGGGTCGGGGGGCCTGACTCGGGAACAACGGGGGCGCGGTGCTGTCTCTCGTGTCGCATCCCCGGCAGACCCTCCGCGAGCTTGCACCCACATCGACGTACGCCCGCAAAGAGGCTCCGCCGTTGGAGTGGATCGAATCGCGGGGCCGTCCGTCGTACGGCAACGAGGAGCGGCGACAATGGCGCAACGAACCTGGGCGATCGTGGCAGGCATCGCGGTCGCGAGCACGCTCCTGGCGGCGGGCGCCGTCCAGCGCGAGCATGCCCTCCTGGCCGGACCTTTCGCGGATGTGGTGCGCGACCGCGAGGCCCACGCCGGCGTTCGCCCGGGTGACCCCGGGGCCAATCGAGCTCTGGCGCAGGCGTATCTCGACGTCGAGCAGCCCGGTTTTGCGGTCGCCCTGCTGCGGGACACGCCGGCGGATCGGGATCCCGAAGAGATCCTGACGCGGCATCTCTTCGGCCGCGCCCTCATCGATCAAGGGCGGGCCGAGGACGCCCTGGCGGTGGAGGAAGGCGTCGTGGCCGCCTGCGCGCCGCTCGCGGAAGGTGGGGAGGCCGCCCCGGGGTGCGACGCAACCCTGCTGGCCTCGGCGTTGCGCCGGGTAGACATCCTCCGAGAGCTCGCCGCCCTCGGCGTCACCGACGTGCGCGCCCACCCGGAAGCCAGCTTCATTGCCTACCGGAACGCGACCCGCGAAGTGCGCGCGACGGTCCAGTAGGCAAGCCGCGGGATCCGAGCCTGGAATACGGAAACCGGACTTCGCGTTCCGCCTGAGTACACTGGCCGAAGCGGAGCTCTCATGTGCGGAATCGTCGGGTACGTCGGAGCGCAGGACTGCGCGCCCATTTTGGTCGAGGGCCTGCGCCGCCTCGAGTACCGGGGCTATGACTCCGCCGGCCTCGCCGTGTACGCCGGCGGAGCGGGTCGCGAAGGTCGCGGCATCGAAATCGTGCGCGCCGTCGGCAAGCTGGCCAACCTCGAAATCGCCCTAAAAAAGAGGCCTCTCGCGGGCCACATCGGCATCGGACACACGCGCTGGGCGACGCACGGACGGCCCAGCGAGGCGAACGCTCATCCCCACGTCGCGGGCAACGTCGCGGTAGTCCACAACGGGATCATCGAGAACCATGTCGCCCTTCGCGCGGAGCTCGAGGCGCGCGGCGTCCGCTTCAGCAGCGACACCGACACCGAGATCGTCGCCCATCTGGTCGACGAGGCGATCGCCGCCGGCGCTCCCCGCCTCGCGGATGCCGTGCGATCGGCGCTGCGGCGGGTCCGGGGCGCGTATGGGATCGCTGTCCTCTCGGCGTCGTCGCCCGACGAGATCGTGGTCGCCAGGGCCGATAGCCCGCTCGTCATCGGGCTCGCCAGCGGCGCGACCCTGTGCGCCAGCGACATCCCGGCCCTGCTGGCCCACACCCGCGAGGTGCTCCTCCTCCACGATGGCGAGGTCGCCACGCTGACGAAGGACGGCGCCGAGATCACGACGCTGGCCGGCGCCCCGGTGCACCGGGACAAGAAGACGATCCACTGGTCGCCGACGCAGGCCGAAAAGGGCGGCCACAAGCACTTCATGCTCAAGGAGATCCACGAGCAGCCGCGCGCCGTCGAGGACACGCTTCGCGGTCGCATCGATCTCGTCGCCGGCGACGTCGTCGGCGAGGCGATCGGGCTGGGCGCCGAGGCGTTGAAGGGGATCGAGCGCGTGTACTTCGTCGCGTGCGGCACGAGCCTGCACGCCGCGATGGCCGGACGCTACTGGATGGAGCAGCTCGCGCGTGTCCCGTCCGTCGTGGAGATCGGCAGCGAGGTCCGCTACCGCGATCCCGTGTTCGGCCCGCACGATCTGGTGGTCGCCGTGAGCCAGAGCGGCGAGACGCTCGACACGTTGGCCGCCGTCAAGACGGCCAAGGCAAAAGGCGCCCGGATCCTCGCGGTGTCCAACGTCGTCGACAGCGCGATCCCCCGCGCCAGCGACGCGACGCTGCACACGCACGCGGGGCCGGAGATCGGGGTGGCTTCCACCAAGTGTTTCACGACGCAGCTCGTGGCCCTGCTGCTGCTCGCGGTGTACATCGGGCGCCGGCGCGGTGTCCTCGAGGCTGCCGAGGCGCGGCGCGTCCTCGACGCCCTCGCCCGATGCCCGCAGCAGATGCGCGAGGTGCTCGCCCAGGCCGACGGCGCGCTGCACCTAGCGCGCAAGTACAAGGCAACGAGCCATATGCTGTACCTCGGACGCGGCACCGGCTTCCCGATCGCGCTCGAAGGCGCCCTCAAGCTCAAGGAGATCTCGTACATCCACGCAGAGGGCTACGCGGCCGGCGAGATGAAGCACGGGCCCATTGCGCTCATCGACGCCGACATGCCCGTCGTCGTCGTCGTCCCGCGCGACGCCCACTACGAAAAGACTCTCTCGAACATGCAGGAAGTGAAGGCGCGAGAGGGCCGTCTCATCGCCGTATGCACGAAGGGCGACAAAGACGTCCGGGCGCTGCTCGAGACGGATCTCGAGGCGCTCGAGGTCCCCGACGCGGCACCGGAGGTCCTGCCGCTTCTGACGGTGCTGCCGCTGCAGCTCCTCGCGTACTACGTGGCCGACCTGAAAGGGACGGACGTCGACCAACCCCGCAATCTCGCCAAGACCGTGACGGTCGAGTAAGGCCCCACACGCTCCACCGGGCTCGTGCGCGGCAGGGCGCGGCGAGTCCTGGTATACCGGAGCAGCCATGGCCTCCGTCATCCTCGGCGACTGGACGCACCGGCGGGGCGACGCCGGCGGGACGCGTTCGGTGCCGGCGGAGATTCAGCGCCCGCGGCCCGCAGTCGCGTGGGTCTGGCAGCCCGAGCACGGCGGGCGCGTCGACCAGGTCCGGGTCATCGGCACCACGGTCGTCGTCGCCACCATGATGCCGAGCGATCCCAACGCACCTCGATGGGAGCATGCTGTGCTCTACGTGCTCGACGCGCGTACGGGTGTCGAGATCGCGCGACGGGTCCTCCCCGACCCGGTGCCCGTCGCGGCAATGGTCGTCGAGAGCGGCGTCGTGCACGTTGTCTCTACGCTGAAGGGGGAGCCGATCTTCTGGTACGCGCTCACGCCGGCGGAGCTCGTACCGATCCATCGGCGCATCGTCGCCCTCGCCGACGGCATCCGGCACGACGACGTCCTGGACGCGTGGGGCACGCCCGACGGCGGCCTGTGGCTCGAAATCGACGCGAGGTCCGACGACGAAGGCGTCCGTGCGCCGACGTATGTCTTCGCCGATCCGAGCGGTGCCCCTGCTGGTGCGCGCGTGCGGGCAGAGCGCGCCGGGGGCGAGGGCCATCTCTTCGCGCACGACGCCTGCGCCGGGGGCCACGACCTCTTCGCCCCGATCGATGGTCGCTGGGACAGCGACGAGGACGCATCGCCTCCGGGCGTCCTGCGCCTCGACCGGCGTCCCTCGGACGGCGGCGCTCCGGCGTCCGAGGCGGGGCCGTGGGTGCATGCGTCGGTCGTCGGGCCAAGATCCCGGATCCACACGCTCTGCGGCGACGGCGTTGTCTGCGCCGTCGCAGTAGCCGAAGATCCGTCGAAGCCCGAGCTCGCGCGACTGGAGGCGTTCGCAGCGGACCGCTCCTCCGGCGTCGTACGATGGCGCGCGCAGGACGCCCGGCTCGCCACCAAGCCGCAGCTCGGAAACGTAGCGCGCGTGGCCCGCCGTCCGAACGGGGAGGTCCTGTTCCAGGGGCTGGGCGGAGACGGTGCGCCCTGCACGCCGTTGGTCTGCGCGGGCCCCGACGGTCGCGTCGACGTGATCTTGCTCGGCGCGCGCGGACGGTACGTCCTCGACGCCGCCCTCGGGGATCTCGTGCTCGCCCACCGGGAGAACAAGGAGGGTCGCGTCGAAGTCGGCGGATTCGCGATCGACCAGGAGGGCCGCTTGCTCGGGCGCCGCGCGGTCCCAAGGTGGACGATCGACCTGGGAGACCTCGGGGGTGAGGCGAGCGTCTACGCGGGCGCTGGCGCGGTCATCGTCCGCGGGGTGAACGCCGTCTGCGCGGTAAGGGTGTGAGTAGGGCAGCGCCCCGTCGTGATGGCGTCAGACCTTTGCTGTCGACCTTTGCTGTCATCCCGAGCGGAGCGAAGGACCCCATGGACGGCGCCTTTCCGCGGTCTCCGTGGGGTCCTTCGCTTTCGCTCAGGATGACTGGAGTGCAGCCGGTGAAGCGCAGCGACTTGCCGTGTGGCGCTTGCTCTACGCCGCGGCGCGCTTCAGGCGTTCGATGGCCGCGGTGAGCTGCTTCAAGCTCTGAAGCTGCGCCGTCGCGCTTCCTTCGATTCGCGTGGCCGCGGCGAGCAGCTGCTCGCTGCCGGTCGCCTGCGTCTTGTGGCTCGTATTGAGCTGGCCCACCATGCTCGAGATGCTCTCGATGGAGCTCGAGATCTGCCGGCCGCCCCGCGCCTGCTCCTGAGAGCTGCGCTCGACGTGCTGGGTGATGATCCGCATCTTCTCCGCGCTGCGCATGATGAGCTCGGACCCCCGCGCTTGCTCGGCGGTGGCGGCCGCGATCTGCTGCACCGTCTCCGCGATCCGTCCGATCGCGTCGGTGACTTGTTTGCTGCCCTTGGCCTGCTCCACTGTCGCCCTCGCGATCGCGCGCACCATGTTGGTGCTCTTCTGCGAGCTCTCGAGGATCTTTTTGAGGGCGCGCTCGGCCTCGTTCGACACCTCGACGCCGCGGTCGACGTTGTGAGCGCCGCGCTCGACGGCGGTGATGGCGTTCTTGCTCTCGGACTGCACGGTCTTGATGAGATCCGTGATCTCTCGCGTGCTCGCGCCGGCGCGCTCGGCCAGATCCTTGATCTCGTCGGCGACCACCGCGAACCCCTTGCCCTGCTCACCGGCCTGCGCGGCGATGATCGCGGCGTTGAGCGCGAGGAGGTTCGTCTGCTCGGCGACGTCGTCGATCACGTTGACGATCTGCCCGATCGCCTCGATCCGCGAGCCCAGGCTCGAGATGACCGAGACGGCCTCCTGCGAGCTCTCCTTGATGCGATAGATTTCGCCGATCGTCTTGAGGATCGCCTCCGCGCCCTTCTCGGCGTCGAGGGCGACCTCCTCCGACAGGCGCGCGGTCTCGTTGGCGTTGCTCTGCACCTGATCGATCGAGACGTCCATCTCGTTCATCGAGCTGCTCGTCTCCTCCGCGGTGAGCGAGAGGGCGTCGACGTTCTTGGCGACCTCCTTGATCGAATAGGCCATCTCCTCGATGGAACTTACCGTCTCGCGGACGCTGCCCGCCAGCTCGCCAACGTTCTCCGTGACCTCGTCGTTCGTGGCCGTCATCTCGAGGATCGAACTCGAGGACTCCTCGGCGCTGTGGGTCAGGGCCTCGAGGTGCGTGGCGATCTCGTGGATCGTGCTCGTCAGGTCCTTGATGAGGCGAGACGTCTCCGCCGCGGCCGCGATCTCCGTCTGGACGTTCGCGTCGAGGCGACGGCTGGCGTCCTCGAGCGCCCGCTCGTACTCGGCGAGCTGCTGGCGAGCCACCCCGGTCTCCTCGCGGTCGCGCTTGCGCTCGTCCGCCACCTCGCCGAGCGCCTCGTACAGCCTGAGCGCATCCCCGGTGGCCTGCGGAGGCGCGCTCACCCGCTCGCCCAGGGCCGCGCGCCGGACAGCCTCTGCGAGCCCCTGCAGGCTGCCTTGCCCCGGGCCGCCCGTCCCCGCGACGACCACCGCGACGATGCCGACGATCGCGCTCAGCATGAACGGCGTCGAATCCTTCCAGAAGAAGGTCTCGAGCAGACTTACAACGGCGATCGCGGCGATGCTCGCGAGCTGTTTGGGAGAGAGAGTCATCGACCCGGATCCGCAGACACACCGTACCGGGGCGTCGTCGTTCGAGGCAAGACCTCGAGCGGGCGCGGAGAATGATTGCGACGGTTGCCCGTTGCTCTTAGAAGGTGCCGAAAACTCCGGCGGAGCCGAGCCCAATCCACGGGGTTACGCGCAGCCGAGATTCGGGGGCCGCGGGGGCCGGCGCCTCGCCGCCACCGTTGCCGCCGCCGGTCTCCGACGGGGCACGCGCAGGGGTCTCGGAGGGCGCCTCGTGGCCGATGATGAGCGTCGTCACCGCGACGCCGGCGCCCACGAGGCCCACGATGAAGCCGACCGTCGAGATCGTCCCCATGGTGCTCGCCGAGTTGTAGTCGGACGTCGGCTGCCCGGCCGGGCAGACATGGTTGGGACACTCGGTCTTCAGCTTGGACGTCGTCGAGAGCGAGAGGATGCCCGTGATCGTGCCCGCAACGAGTCCCGCAGCGCCGACGCCGCCGGACACATAGGTGAGGACCGTCGGCGAGTGCACCTTGGTCTCGGAGGTCGACGTCGACTCCTTGGCGGGCTCGCCTTCGCCGCCGCCCGCGGGCGCCCCTTCACCGCCGGCACCGCCGGTCGACAGCACGAGCTGGACCTGCTTCTTGTCGCCCTCGGCGACGTCGATCTCCTGGGATGCCTCGCCGCTCGTCCCCTTGGCCGTCACCGTATGGTGACCGGGGTTGACCTTGCGCGGCAGGCCGGCGATCGACGCCGGGATCGACGCGCCGTCGATCGATACGGCCGCCGTCTCGCCCTCGGCGGTCCCGCCGACGGTGATCGTGACCGACGGGATCTTCGGTTCGACCGTCGTGTCGAGGTCGTCCGCCTTGTTCCGCGCGTCGGTGAACGGCGCTGGGTCGTTCGGGCCCTGAGGCAGCTTGCGAATCGCGGCGATGGTGTCGCGCGCTTCGAGCAGCAGACCAAGGGCCACTTGGGTCTTGGCGACCTCGAGCCCTGTCGTCGGCACGTGCATCAGCGAGTCAGCCGTCTTGAAACGCTGCAGCGCGGCCTTGAGGTCGCCCTTGTCGCGGAGCTCGCGCCCTTCGCCCATCATCGACCGCGCGGTTTCGCGATCGGACGAACTTGGGTCCGCGTGGGCCGAGGGGGCCACCAGGAGGGCTGCCGCTATCGCCGCGACCAGGCAGCTTTGCCTCACTCGTCCAGAGAACTTAGAAGCCATCGTCTTGAGCCTTTTTCTTGGGGGCAGGGGCCGGCTTGCTCGCCGGCTTCGGTGCGGCAACCGGTTGTGGCGCTACATAGGTGGGGCGCTGCACGGCGGCATACGTGGCCGCCGGGGCCGCGGTTGACGTCGGGGCGACGGGCCGCAGCGCGTTGGCGTCGATCGTGGGGACGCTGGCCGTGACCGTCGGCACCGGGGCGGCGAGTGCCGCCGTGGGCGCGACTACCGTGCCGACGGGGGGGCTCGCCACGGCCGTGGCCGCGCTGGGGATCGCAGTCCAGCCGGGCTGGTTGGGCGGCGGCATCGTCGGCGCGGGGGAAGCGACCGCGGTCGAGGGCTTCGCGTCGACCGTCGCCGGCCGCGAGAGCATCATCACGAGGCCGCCGATCGCCATCACGGCCCCGGCCGCGACGCCCGCCACCGCCACGGTCCGACCGCGCGAAGGACGTCGCGCCCCGAGATCGATCGCCGCGGAGCCGAGCGTCCCTCCCGTGACGACCGAGTGATTCCCTGACCCGGTGCTCGGGGTCGAGCCCGGGCCCGATCCCACATTCACGCCGTGAGCCGAACCGACGCCGTGAGCCGAGCCAACCCCCGGAGCCGAGCCGACCCCTGGGGCCGAGCCCAAGCCCGGAACGGACGGAGCCCCGACGCCGGCACCCGTCCCGCCCGTGCGTTGGCCGTGCCCCGTCCCGACGCCATGCGACGACTTCGAGTGCGGCCCTGGCTCTCCAGGCATCCCAGGCATCCCGAGGGCCTCGCCCGTGCCGAGCATCGTGGTGCCCATCGTGCCGGACACCCCGGTGACTTTCACGTTGGCGCGCATGATCTCTTCGTACCGATCGCGCTCCGCGGCGGCCTTCAGGCCAACGGCGATGGCCTCCTTGCGCTTCTTCGCGCGGTCGGCCATGTGCTCCGCGAGAAACGCGGACACCATCGTCTGCGTCGTCTGAAGGCCCGCTTCGACGATCGCCTCTTCGAGCGCCTCTTGCAGCTCGAGGGCCGTGGCGAACCGGTTCTCCATCGACGCCGTGAGCGCCTTCTTCACGACGCGCGCCACGGCCGGATCCACCGACTGAGGGAGGGGTACCGGCGGCCGGCCGCTCGTCAGCACCATCAGGGCTTGCACGTCGTTCTCGCCGTCGTAGGGCGGCTTGCCGGAGAGCAGGTGATAAAGGATGGCGCCGATCGCCCAGATGTCGGCGCGCCGGTCGACCTTGCCGCCCACCGCCTGCTCGGGCGCCATGTAGCGGATCTTGCCCTTGACCTGCCCGGCGTTCGTGTCGCCTGCCAGCCGGTCGCGCGCCTTGGCGATGCCGAAGTCGATGAGCTTGGCGATGCCCTTCGAGCTCACGAGCACGTTTTGCGGCGAGACGTCGCGGTGCACGACGCCGAGCAGCGAGCCGTCTTCCTCGCGCAGCTCGTGTGCCGTGTGAAGGCCGCCGCACACGTCTGCAAGAATGCGAAGGACGATCCCGGGCGGGATCTTGGACCCCTTCTTCGTGAGCGCGCGGTGGACCGTCGAGAGGGATTCGCCGTCGACGTACTCCATCACGAGGTACGTGATGTCGTGTTGTTCGCCGACGTCCAAAATCTGCGCGACGTTCGCGTGCTCGATGCGTGAGGCGATCCTTGCCTCGTCCTGAAACATCGCCTGGAATCGGACGTCGGACGCGAATTTCGGAAGGACTGTTTTGACGGCGACGAATTTTTCGAAGCCATGCTTGCCCGAGTGCCGCGCGATCCACACGCTCGCCATCCCGCCTTCCGCGATGGGACAGAGCAGCTCGTACCTATCCAGCTTGAAGCCGGGTGCGAGCGGCGAGGGCCGAGGGGGCAGTAGGCTCACTTTCCCAAAGTATCGCGCGAAATCATGGGCAAAGCGAGTGTCTACAGACACGCGCTCGAAACCAGCCGCTCACGAAAGCGCACCTGTACGCAAGCGCACGTCACGCTGTGTCATGGCGCGTCGACGCACCCGAGGCGGGCACGAGTCAGTTCCAGGTCGCGACGCTGCCGCTGCATGCCGCGCTGGTTCCCGTCGTCACGTTGCCGGAGTCGACGCTGCCGTATTCCCAGCAGTAGGAGGTTCCACTGTACGTGCCGCAGTACGCCGTTGAGGTAGTCCCGAGGCAAACGACGATCTCTGCGCCGCAGCACGTGGACGTCTGAGTGCACGAACCCCCGGTGTAGGCCTGGCACGCGGCCTGGGCCTCGGTCTGGCTATGCGTATTGACCGCGCTGCAGTCGTAGTACGTCTCGCTCGCACCGGAGGAGATGCCGTTCGAATGGGCAGTCTGGCAGCTCGACCCCGAGCAGCAGGCCGTCCCGGCGCACTCGCAGCCGTCGGTGTCCGGCGCGGTGCCCGCGTTGCAGTCTCGACGCAACGAGTTGCATGCGTAGCTGCACGAGGTGGCGCCGCTGGCGCACGAGGGCGTGCCCGTCGTGGTGTTGCACGCCTGCCCGCACTTGCCGCAGTTGGTCGTCGACTCCGGCGTCTCGCAACCGTCGGTGTCCGGCGCGGTGCTCGCGTTGCAGTCGTAGTACCCCGAGCCGCACGTGTAGCTGCAGGAGTTTGTCGTGTCGGAGCAGCTGTCGGCGCTGAACGTGTTGGAGTTGGTCGCGCCGCACGCCTGTCCGCACGCGCCGCAGTTGCTCGTCGACTCGGCCGTCTCGCAGCCGTCGGTGTTCGGCGCGGTCATGTAGTCGCAGTCGTAGTGCCCGGCGCTGCACGTGTAGCTGCACGAGGTTCCGTTGCACCCGTCGGCGCTGAACGTCCCGGCGTTGGTGGCGCCGCACTTGTTGAGGCACCCGCCGCACGTCGACGTGGACGTCGCCGATGTCTCGCAGCCATCGAGGTCCGGCGCGGTGCTGGCGTTGCAGTCGAGAAGCAAGCTATCGCACGCGTAACTGCACGTCGTGCCGTTGCACGAGGGTGTTCCCGTCGTCGTGTTGCAGGCGCTGCAGCCGGCGCAGTGCGCGGTGGTGTTGGTCGCGGTCTCGCAGCCGTCGGTGTCGGGAGCCGCCGAGGCGTTGCAGTCCGCGAGCCCCGAACTGCAGGCGTAACTGCACTTCACGCCGTTGCACGACGCCGTTCCCGTCGTCGTGCTGCACGCCACGTTGCAGCCGCTGCAGTTCGACGTCGTGTTGGTCTGCGTCTCGCAGCCGTCGGTGTTCGGCGCCCCGGACGTGCAGTCGGCATAGCCGGGGCTGCAAGCATACGTGCACGACTCGCCGCTGCAGCCGGCGTCCGCCGAGTGACTCGTGTTGCAGGAGACGCCGCACGCGCCGCAGTTTGCGATCGTGTCCGGCGTTCCGCAGCCCGCGTCGTGTGTGCCGCCGGCTTCCGGCATCCCGCCGCCTGCCTCGGGGGCCGCGTCGTTTACCGAGCCGCCGCCACCTGCCTCCACGGCCGCGTCGTTCACGCCGCCGCCTTCCGCGACCTCGCCATCTTCGCTCGCGTCTTCGTTCGCGTCGTCGAAGGCACCGTCCGTCGCGATCTCGGCGTCGCCGTCCTCGCTGGCGCCGCCGTCGGTGCCCTCGGAGAGCGGGCCGTCGTCGCCCGCCCCATCGGCGCCCTGGACAGAGGCGGCCTCTTGATTGCCGCTGGTCGAGCCGTCGTGCCGGGTTGTCAGGCTGGCGTCGACCGCCCCCCCCGTGGAGTAGTCGCTCAGCCCGGTGATGAGTCCACACGCGCCAAGCAGGCTCGCGAGAAAGCCAGTCGCTGCGACACGCGTGAAAAGACGCACGCTACAAGAATACGCTGCCGGCCGCCCCATGCCTAGCGCCGGGCCGCCGCGGGCACCGCCGCAGAAACCGTATTGTCTTTTTTAGGTGCTCTAGGTGCTTTGCCTTGCTTGCCCTTGCAGGCCGCCAGCGGCATGAGCTCCGCTTTGCCCCAATTGACACCGAATTGGGCGAACGGAACGAATGGGCCTAGGCGCGTTTTCATCGTCGCCAGCGCGATATCGCTCGCGTCGATCCCAATATAGACGCGCTGCAGCGCGCGGGACGCGGCGAGGGTCGTTCCGCTGCCAGCATACGGGTCGAGGACCCTGTCGCCCGGTGCAGTTAGCGCCGCGACGAGCCGCGCGAGCAGCGCCTCTGGCTTTTGGGACGGGTACCCGGTGCGCTCGCGAGAGATGGGCGCCAGAACCCCGATGTCCCAGACGTCGCCCATCGGCACCCCCGCGGACGTCTCCGCCGTCGACGAGGACCGCGCGCGCCTGCCGTTCGTGAATACGGCGCGCTGCTTGCCGGTGCCCCACGTCGCCAGCGTCGAAGCGGCGAGGGGCTCGTACGGTTGGTTCCAGCGCGGGACGGCGCGCGGCTCGCGCCGCCAGCGCAAGAGGACGTCGTGGACGCGCTGGAAGTTCGGCGTCTTGCTCGGCCAGCGGCGATAGCGCCACACGATCTCGCTCGCGAAGGCGTCGGCACCGAAGATCTCGTCGCCGAGGACGCGCACGTAGTGGCTCGTCTTGGGGTCGACGTGAACCACCACCGATCCGTGAGCCGCGAGGAGGGAGCGGACTGCGGTCAGCCGGGCGCCCAGGGCCTCGAGCCACGAGGCCAAGTCCGGCCAGCGGTCGTCGAATGCGGGCACCTTCGTGCGCGCGGCACCCGGCTTTGCTCCGGCCTTGCGGAGAAACGCCGCGTGCTCTCGGTTCGTGAAGAACGGCGGGTCGAGGTAGGCGAGCGTCACAGTCTCGGCGTGGTCGGCCTCGAGGGCCCGGAGCCACTCCAGGTTATCCCCTTGGAGGAGCGTTCCGGTGCCGTCGGCCGCCACCCATGCCCGGGAAGGGGAGGGCGCGGGCGAAGGATCGGCGGCCGCCAGGCCTCGTTCCTTGCCCTCCCACGACAGCATCACGGAGCGAGAGGGGCTCATGGGCGGATCGTAACGAGGCGCAGCTCGCCGAACCAAGATCCCCGTAGTATTCCGGCGACCATGACCCCGTCCCCGTGGCCTTGCGTCGCCCACGCGAGCACCGCCGACCACGAGCCTGCGGCACCCGGGAGCGGCGCCACTTCGCCGTGACGGTGCGGTTCATCCTGGCCGTCGCGCTCGGGGTCGCGGCTTCCGCCTGCGGTCATCCTCCCCAGGATTCGACGCCCGAGGGCGCCGTGCGCATGTTCCTCGACGCGATGGACAGCGACGACGACCCAGCTGCGACCCGGCGCGCTTACGAGCTCCTCGGGCCCGTCGCGCGCGCGAACCTGGCGGGCCGCGCGCACCGGACGAGTCGGTTGCAAGGTCGGCAAGTGGAGCCGTGGGAGATGATCGCCTCGGGCCTCTTCGGTCTCGCTTTTCGCCCGAAGGTGATGCGCTCGACGGGCGTCGGCGAGCGAGCAACTGTGGAGGTCTTCGGCGAGGACCCGCAAAGCGAGCACGCAAGCGTCGCGTGCGTGCACGTCCCCGCCGGCTGGCGGATCGAACCGGGCTTGCCCGAGCCTTAGCGGTTTGCGGTTGGCTCGGGCGGGGTCTCGGCCGCCGGCTCGAGGTGAAGGGCGTAGACGAAGCTCGCCGAGGTCGCCGACCGCGGGCCCGGGAACGCCGGCAGCGTCATCCCCTTGTAGAGCCCGAGAACGCAGCGGGTGACCGACTCTTCGCCGAAGTGGGCTTCGCCTTCGGCGACCTCCACGACCTGACTCGTTTGGCCGCTCCGTAGCACGCGAAAGTCCAGATCCATCTCGCCGCCGGCGTCCGGGTGGTCAGCGAGCGCGTTCGCGTAGCACCGCCCGACGGCATCCCACGGCGCGCGAAGAGCGTCGCGAAGGGCAGAGGCGCCGGGCACGGCGACGGGCACTGGGACGGGCTCGTCGCCCGTGGAGAGCGACACGTCGATCGTGACTTCGCCGGGCGCCTCCCCGGCCGGCAGAGGAATCTTGAGGGCCTGCCGCGCCACGCACGCGGCGGCGTTGTCGTCGCGCAGGGTGGTTGCCTTCGCGATCGAGGATCGTTCGACGGTACCGCGCGCGCCCACCTCGAGCTCGAGCGAGACCTTGCCCGCGAGCCCCTGATCGCGGCGAAGGGCGTTCTCGTAGCAATGACGGAAGGGCCAGTAGCCGAGGTTTCGCGCGACCCGCTGCGTTTCGGCGGCGCTGCGGCCGCCGGCGTCGGTCACGTCGACGATGATGCCGGGGGCGGGGTGGTAGGGGCGGCCGTGGCGGCCGTGTTTGGGGTGGTGGGGGGCTTGGGCGGAGTCGTGCGCGTGAGGCATCGTGCCGGAGAAGGGGAGCTCGTCGGCAAGGACAATGCGCGGCGTAGCGACTACCGGTGCGGGCGCGGGCGCGGGCGCGGGCGCGGGCGCGGGCGCGGGCGCGGGCGCAAGCGCGGGCGCGGGCGCGGGCGCGGGCGCGGGGGCGGACGCAAGCGCGGACGCGGGCGCAAGCGCGGGGGCGGGCGCGGGGGCGGGCGCAAGCGCGGACGCGGGCGCAAGCGCCGGGGCGGGCGCGGGCGCGGGCGTGGTGCTTGGGGGCGGCGGGGTCGCGGCGATGGTGGTTGTCGGTTGCGCGACGCAGAGCGGGGTCGCTGGTTGGGGCTTCGCTGTCGCGCAAGCGGCGAGGATCGCTGGGGCGCAAGCCGCGAGGGGCCAACGGAAGGAGGCCATCGGTCAGCTCATATTCCCCCTCGGCCGCTCGCCGCAAGCCCCGTCACCCCAACGCTTGCCGTAAGGCGGCCGCTACAGAACGGGTTCGAAGGGACGCAGGGACCAGGCGGGGCCCCCCGGGTCGCGGTGATCGGCGAGCCAGCTCCAGAACGCGGCGGCCCAGCGGGAGCCCCCCCGGGCATTGGGGTGGATGCGGTCGCCTTCGCGTTCCTCGGGGCCGAGGCTCCCGACCACCGCGTCGCTGTCGAAGAAGAGGCAGGGGGCGCAGTGGTCGTGGATGACTTGCATGAAGCCCGTCTCCGGGCGCCAGAGGGGGGGGGTGACCCAGACGCAGGCGGCGCCCGCCTTATGGATCTTGCGTGCAATCTGCTCGACGGCCCGGGCGTGGAGGGATGGCTCCGGCATCTCCACCTCGTTTGCGCCAAGCGTCACGATGACGAGAGAGGGGTGGGTGGCGAGCCAGGCGTCAAACTTCGGATCGTTGGCCCAGGTCGTCGTGTACGTGGATTTCGTCGCGTCCGCGAAGTACCGCGCGCCGGCGGCTCGGAAGCGCGGCTTGAGTCTCTGGGAGAAGTAGGCTTCGACGAACGAATCACCGACGTGCACGACGAGCCCTCCCGGTCGCTCGGGAGGGAGCACGGGGGCGGCCGCGACCGCGCGCAGCCCGATCCACTCGGTCGCGGACGACGCTCGAAACCGCACGGAGCTCGACGCCGCGGGGGCCGTCGACTCGCAGCCACCGGCGCAGAGCATCGCGATCAACGCCGCGCAGCGATCCACACGCAGACTGACCCAGCGCACCCGCGCGCGATTGTGCCATCCACCTCGGCCCGCCGCCACCCAGTCATCGAGCGCGGGTGCCGGGCCAGCCCCTATGCGCCTTGCGCCGATTGCGCTGAGAGCGGCAGGGTGGCGATGTAGTCGGCGATGACACGGCGCACGAGCGCCGGGACGTTCTCGAACTCGAGGCCCATGGCGCTCTTGCCGCGGCCGTCGCGGGTCCAGCGCACGTTGGCGGCGATCGCGATCATCTCGCCGGTGAGGGGGCTCGCGAAGCGCACTGTCACCTTCGCGCCGAGCACGAACGCGACCGGGGTCAGCGCGAGCATGCCCTCCTCGCTGATCTCCTCGCTTCGCGCCTCGACGGCGCTGCCCGTCGCCGACAGCAGCGTGACCGGCGTCACGTACGGCGCGCGCACGAAGTGGCGGCGATGCACGGGGTTGGTGACCGCCCCTGGGCGCTCGCTGCTTCGCGCCTTCTTCTTCACGAGCTTGATTTCCGGTTCCGTGATCTCCTCGGGCTCCTCGGGTTCTTCCTCCTCGATGATGATCTCGTCCTCCGAAGCCGAGAGCAGCGCCGACGGTCCCGCCGCGAGGCCGCTCGCGGCGACGAGAGCGCGTCGCAGCTCGGCGGCCGATTGGAACCGCGCCGCCACGTCCTTCTCCAGGGCGTTCTCGATGACGAGCGCGAGCGCCGCCGGGATGTCCGGGCGGCGCTCTTTGACGTTCGGAGGCGCCGTCGCATTGGAGACCTGCACGAGCACATCGGGGTAAGCCCCCGCGTACGGCACGTCACCCGTCAGGCATTCGAAGAGCGACATGCCGATGGAGTAGACGTCGGTTCGCGCGTCGACCGGGCGCCCCCAGAGCTGCTCCGGCGCCATGTATTCGGGCGTCCCGAGGACTTCGTGGGCCGCGGTGAGCTTGCGGTCGTGGTGTGCGAGCTGCTCCTCGGCGACCGCGGCGACGCCGAGATCGAGCAGCTTCACCGTCTCGCCGCCGACCTCGTTGCGCGCGATGAAGATGTTGCTGGGCTTCAAGTCGCGGTGGATGACGCCGCGCGCGTGGGCGTGGGCGAGCGCGTCGCAGACCTGCCGGCCCATCTGCACGGTGTCCTGGATCGAGAGGCGTCGTCGCGCGGCGAGGATCCCGTCGAGCGTTCGCCCGTCGAGCATCTCGAGAACGAGGTACGGTCCGAAGCGAAGGCACACGCCCGCGTCGAGCGCCTCGACGAAGCCCGGGTGCCGCACTGCCGTCAGCGCATGGGCCTCACGGAGCAGGCGGCCCCGCGCCTCGTCTTTGTCGCGAAGCTCCTCGGGCAAGAGCTTCAGCGCGACGACCCGGCGCGTGAACTTGTGATGGGATTCGAAGACGAGCCCCATGCCGCCATGAGCAATGAGTCTGCGTAGCTCGTACCGGGTGTCTACGGTCTCCCCGACAAGCTCTTCGCCCACCGGACCAGATTACCACAACCGTCTCTACTCCCCGCTCGATGCGACGGCGGTTGGCTCGGTCCCGGCGAGGAAGACTTCGTCGACCGTGTCCGTGTCGTCCGTGTAAGGCAGCTTGCCGGTCTTGCTGTCGATCGTCACCGTCTCGACACCGGTGGGTCGTGCGAAGTCCAGGCGGGGTTTGCCTTCGTGCGCCGCACTCATCGCACCTATCCACGCAGGGAGGGCCGTCACGGCGCCCTGCTCGGATCCGCCGAGGACGCGCCCGTCGTCGTACCCCACCCATACCACCGCGACGACGTCGGCCGAGTAGCCCGCGAACCACGTATCTTTGGGCCCGTTGGACGTGCCCGTTTTGCCCGCGAGCGGTCGCCCGAGGGACTTCGCGCGAACACCCGTCCCGTGATCGATGACGCTGGTGAGCATGTGGGTCACGATGTAAGCCTCGGCTTCGTCCATGACGCGGCGTGGGGGCGGAGGGTCTGGTAGCGGCACATCGCGCCCGTCGGGGCCGACGATGCGCAGGACGATGGTCGGCGGCGTGTACGACCCACCCGCGGCGAACGTCGCGTAAGCCCCCGCGAGTTCGATCGGCCGGACCTCGTAGCTCCCGAGCGCGAGTGAGAGGTCGGGCTTCATGGGCGAATCGATGCCGAGGGCATGCGCCCACTCGACGACGTTCGCGGGCCCGACGTCCCGCAGCACCCGCACGGCCGCCACGTTGACGCTGTTCGCGAGCGCCTCGCGCAATCGAAGGGGGTCCTGGCCGCGCCATCCCTCGAAGTTGTTCGGGCGGTAGTTGCCCTCGAAGACGTCCGGGGTGGGATCCACGAGCGTGGCGGGCGTGAAGCGCCGGGAGTGGATCGCGTACGAGTAGACGATGGGCTTGAACGTCGATCCTGGCTGCCTCCGCGATTGCATGGCGCGATCGAGCCCGCCGCTCTGGCCCTCGTAGCTCCCGACGAGAGCGAGGATCTGCCGGGAGCGCACGTCGAGCGCCACGAGGGCTCCCTCGGGGCCGGACTCCAGGCGCAGAGGCACCTTGGCTTCCGGCGCCGCGGCCGACTCGGGAACCGGTGCGGTCAGGCTGACCCGGACGCGCGCACCCGGTGGCGCAAAAGCGCTCGGCGCCAGCTTGCCGGGGTTGTAGCGGTCGAAATCCGCGAGGCGCACCGTGCCGACGACGGTGCCGACACGCACGTCGAACGTTCCCGCGGCGTCGTCCGCCGCGGCGATCGTACCGACGAGGACCTTGTGCTGATCGAAGCTCGGGGTCCCCTCGAACGGCGTCGCGGAGCCCGCCGCATCCCGGGGCGGCGCCTTGCCTCGGCGGTCGGCCCGGACAGCGAGCTTGAGCCCGTCCTCGAGCCCGTGGCGCTTGTCGTACGCGACCAGCGCGTCGCGCAGCGACTTCCGCGCCGCGAGCTGGATCTTCGGGTCGATCGACGTCGTGATCGTGAAGCCGCCGAGGCGCGCGACGTCGGGCTCGAGGCGGTCGAGCGCCGCCTTCGCCATGTCCACGGCCTCCGGGGCGAGGTCGGTCGACACGTCCGAGAGCGGCGCCAGACGCGCGGGCTCCCGCCCGGCCGCGGCCCACTGGTCGTCCGTCAAGAAACCCTTCTGGTGCATCTGATCGAGTACGTACGCGCGGCGGGCGAGGGCGAGCGTCATGCTGGCTCTCGGGTGGTAGTCGCGCGGATTGGCGATGCGGCCGGCGATGAGCGCGGCCTCCGCGATCGACAGTTGTCCCACGCTCTTGCCGAAATCGTCGCGCCCCGCTTCCTCGATCCCGTACCGCCCGCGGCCGAGGTAGATGTTGTTCACGTAAAGCTCGAGGATCTCGTCCTTGGACAGCTCTTGCTCGAGCCGTCGTGCGAGGAGAGCCTCGCGGATCTTGCGGGCGAAGGTGCGCTCGTGAGAGTTGAGAAGCAGGTTCTTTACGACCTGCTGCGTGATCGTCGAGCCGCCCTGGCGGGTGGTGCGGGCGCGCAGGTTGATGAGCATCGCGCGCGCGATACCCCAATAGTTCAAGCCTTCGTGCTCGTAGAAGCCGGCGTCTTCGGCCGCAAGGATCGCGAGCTTCACGTGCGCCGGTACTGCGCCGATCGAAACGACCGTACGACGCTGGGTGAAGAGCTCCGCCAGCACCGAGCCGTCGCGTGCGAGCACGCGCGTGACTTGCGGCGCCTGATAGACCCGCAGCTCGGCGACGGCGGGCAGCCCCGCCTCGTAGTGGCGAACCACGATCACGCCTGCAAGGACGACGGCGAGGCCGAGGGCCAAGGCGCCGCCGCCGATGGCGGTCGCGAGCTTGCGCCAGTCGCGTTCTCGCGCTCGAGGCTCCACGGAGCACACATGATACAATTGTGGGCGATGTTCGCCTTGAGCCGAGGAGAGTTTCTCCTTGCCGCCTTCATCTTCGTCCTCGTCTGGGGGGCGGGCGCGCTCCCTCGTTACGGGGAGCGCCTCGGGGCCCGCCTCGCCGCGCGGCGCGATCGCGACGGGGGGTAGGCCTTGGGGCGCGGCGCCAGGTTCGACGACGAAGCCGTTCGCGGCCCCGTCGCCACGGTCTTCGTCAGCGATCCGACCGCCGAGGCCGAGCGGGTCGCCCAGGCGCTGCGGTTGGGGGGGTACCCGGTCGTCGACGTGCCCCTCTCGATGCTCGTGGCTCGCGTGGGCGTGCAGTCCCCACGCGTGGTCCTCGTCGACGCAGACACCGAGGGGGCGCTCGATGTCGTCCTACGGATGCGCGAGCTGCCGGACGCCGAGCAGGTCCACGTCCTCTTCCTCGGCCGCCCGGGGGCGGCCATCGCGACGCCCGATGCGGCCGTCGCCCACGGCGGCAGCGGCCTGTTCCTGCGGCCGGTGGACATCCCTTCGCTGGTCAAGAAAGTCGATGCGCTGACGGGGGGCGCACGCATCGGGCACGCCTCGTTGCCCCCGGCGCCGCGCGTGAACGTGCCGCCGCCGCCGCTGTCCTCGCCGAAGCTCACGATGGAGCCGTCGCTTGCTGCGAGCGAACGCCCGGGCGAGCGACGGTCGGTCGCCCCGCCGGTTGGCGCCGATCTCCAGCAGCTCCTCGCGGAGGCCGAGCTACGCGTCCAGGTGCGCTCCGTCGCCGACTCTTCGGTGCCGTCGCCCGAGGACGAGATCGAGGCTGTGTTGCCCGCCGAGTTGCTCGCGTCGCTCGACGAGCCGCTCGAGGCCGATGAGGACGAGGTCGACGCGGTGCAGCCGGCGCGAGCCGCGAGCGCGCGCGATCGCACGATCGACGGGAGCGTCCCTCGCACGACGGGGGTATCGACGGGGGGCGGTGGTTCGCAGGTGAGCACGGGGAGCGGCGGTTCCCCCGTGAGCACCGGCGAAGGCGACGCGGTGGCCGCGGAGCCGGGCAACACGCACGGGGGCACGCACACCGGACCGACGGGCCCCGGCGGCTCGACGACGGGCGAGTCGGTGACCGGCGAGGTCGACACCGGCGACGTCCGGATGTCGCCGTCGATGGCGGCGGCGCACTCGGTCGCCGCCGATCGCCTACCCTCGGTCTTCGGGCCCGGCGAGGCCGTGACGCTCGTGGCGCGCGCGATCACGTTGCGCCTCACCGGTTCGCTCTGCTTCGTCTCGGGAGCGGTCGAGCGGCGTCTCATCCTGCGCGAGGGCGACGCGATCACGTGCGCGTCGACCGCCGAGGACGAGTCGCTCGTCGCGTTCCTCGGCGCGCGGGGGGAGCTTCCCCGCGAGACGGTCCGACGGTTCGGGCCAAAGCTGCCCGCCTTCGGCCGTCATGCCGGCGCCGCGCTCGTCGCGCGCGGCTATCTCGGGCAAGACCAGATGTGGCCGACGCTGCGAGCGCACGCCGAATGGGTGCTCGCCCGCGTGATGGCGGCGGCAGGCGAGGGGCGTCTCACGTTGGAGACGCAGGCGCCGGGCCGCCTCGGCGCCGAACCCGGGGTGTTCGGCGGGGCGACGGGAGCGGAGGTCTTCGTGGACCTCGTCCGGCGCACGATTTCACCGGCGGACGCCGTTGAACGGCTCGGCGGGATCGCGGCTCGCGTCGAAGCCGGTCCGGCGCCGCGCCTCCTCGGCGAATGTGGGCTCGAGCCGGCGGATCTGGCCCACGTCCGCGAGGTCACGGGCAAGACCCTGCGCGACGTGATCGATCCCTCGTCCGAGGGGGACCTCGCGACGGTCGTCTTCGCCCTCGTCCAGCTCGGGGTGCTCGAGGTCGTTGGTTCTGCCGAGGGCCAGGCCGACGACGCCGACGGGCACGCAGGCGCGGCCGCCATCGACGCCGACGCGGTGCGAGAGCGCGTGCGCGCGCGGTCGCAGATCGTCGATGACGGCGACTACTTTGCGGTGCTTGGCGTGGCTCGAGACGCGACGGGATACGAGGTCCGTCGCGCGTTCCTCGAGCTGCGCCGCGCGTTCGATCCGTCGCGCATGCTGACGCCGGAGGTGGCCGACCTGGCCGGCGACGTGCGCAAGATCACCGTGGTGCTCGAAGAAGCGTACGAGATCCTCAAAGACCCGGCTCGCCGCGAACGCTACCGGCGCGCCATCGAGGGCGTCCCCGCCACCGACTAGGGCAACCGTCCATTGAGTGAAGCGACTTCCGCGTGGAGGTTGCGCTAGGCAAATTCGCGGGAGCGAATTTGGGGCTGAGACTTTGCGGAGCAAAGTCGAGGGGGTAGGCCCGCTGCACTAGTCAGGCGATCTGGCGCTTTCCGCGCCGGACTGCGTCGACGACGATGCGGTCTTCTTCGACGTCCACGGTCGCGACGTCGCCGCGCTGCAGCTCTCCCCGCAGAACCATCTCGGCGATGGGTGCCTCGATGAGACGGGCGATCGCACGCCGCATGGGACGGGCGCCGAGCTGCGGGTCGAAGCCGCCCGCCTCGAGGAGGGCGGCGACGGCGTGATCGCTCGCGTCGAGGGTTACGCCCCGCACGGCCTCGAGCTCCTCGCCCAGCGAGCGGAGCATGCGGCGGGCGACCTCCGCGACGTCGGCGCGCTCGAGCGGCGCGAACGCGAGCACCTCGTCGATGCGGTTGTAGAGCTCCGGCGGCAGCGCCGACCGCGCGGCGGCGCACATGGCCTCCTCGTAGGCCCGCTTCTCGGGCTCGCGCGGGGCGGGCCCGCGGCCGCCGAAGCCGATGCGCCCGCGCGCGCCGGGGTGCGCGACGTCGGACCCGAGATTGGACGTCATCGCGACCACGATGTTCGTGAAGTCGACGGTGCGTCCACGCCCGTCGGTCATTCGACCCTCGTCGAAGACCTGGAGGAAGGCCTCGAGCACGTCGCGGTGCGCCTTCTCGATCTCGTCGAGCAGGAGCACCTGATACGGCCGACGGCGGACCGCCTCGGTGAGCTGCCCGCCCCCCTCGTGCCCCACGTAGCCCGGAGGCGCGCCGACGAGGCGAGCGATGGCGTGCGCCTCGGCGTACTCCGAGAAGTCGAGGCGGGTCATGGCGTGGGGCGAGTGGAAGAGGCACTCCGCGATCGCCTTTGCGGTCTCCGTCTTGCCGACGCCCGTCGGGCCGAGCAGGAGAAAGGAGCCGATGGGACGGCGCGAGCGGAACCCACCCGCGTTGCGCCGCAGCACGCCCGCGATCCGCGCGATGGCGTCCGTGTGGCCTACCACGCGCTCGGCGATCAGCTCCTCGAGCCGCAGCATGCGCTCGCCGTCCGTCTCGAGAAGACGCTCCACCGGGACTCCCGTCGTCTCGCTGACGACTTCGGCGACCATCTCGCGCCCCAGCACGCGCTCACCCCGGCGGCGTGCCCGCGCGGCTGCCAGATCCAGCACGCTGACCGCCTTGTCGGGGAGGGTCCGGTCCGGCACGTAGCGTGCGCTCCACGCCACCGCCGCGGCGACGGCTTCCTGCGAGAACCGTACGCCGTGGTGCTTCTCGAAGGCCGGCGCTACGCGCTCGAGGGCCAGGATGGCCTCGTCGGGCGCCAGCTCGGCGACCTCGATGGCGGTCATGCGCCTCGCGAGCGCCGGATCGGCGAGCACGACCCGCTTGTAATCTTCGATCGACGTCGCTCCGATGCACGTCAGCTCGCCCCGGCCGAGCGCGACCTTCAGCTCGGCGGCCGCCTCGTCATCGGCCGTCAACACCGCGTGCAGCTCGTCGAAGAAGAGGACCACGCGGCCCTCGGCGCGCCCGACCTCCGACTTTATCTGCCCGAGCCGCTCCGCGAGGGCACCGCGTACGCCGGTGCCCGAGACGAGGCCGCCCGCGTCGATCTCCACGACGATGCGGTCGTCGAGCGCCGCCGCGTCGCGGCCGTCCGCGATGCGCTGCGCGAGACCCCGGACGATGCTTGTCTTGCCCACGCCGGCCGGGCCGACCAGGCACGGGCAGTTGCCCTGCCGCTTGGCCAGGACGTCGAGCGTCCGATCGATCTCCGCCTCGCGACCCAGGACGGGATCCAGCTCACCGCGCAGCGCCGCCAGGGTCAGGTTGCGGCCGATCGACGAGAGCACCGGGAACTTCTTCGCGTCCATCTCGAACCGGCCCGCGGCCTTGCTGCCGTGCACCGGAGAGGGCTCGGGCGCTCCTTGCCGCTGGCGACGGGACTTCGGGGGAGCGGTCGGCGGGTGCGCGGGCCGCGGCGTCGGGGCAGTGGGCTGCGGCGCCATCGACGGCGCGAGCGCCGTCCGGGTCGATGGGTTCGCCGTCCCCGATGCGGGCGCGAGCGAGAGCTGCTTGGCCTGGGTCATGCGCCGCGGGCCGACCATGCCCATGGCCAGCCCGATGGCGGCTGCGCGCAGCTTGGTGACGTCCGAGCCGCACTGCGTGATGGCGCGATGCGCGGCGGTCGTCCGCTCCTGGCATAGCGCGAACAGCAAGTGGATCGCGCCCGCGTCCCGCGTCACCGATCGTGCCGCGAACTCTCGGGTGCGCTGCATCGCCCGCGAAACCGCGTCGACGTCGTCGTCGGTGAGGACGCGCGCGGCCTTGAGCAGAACCTCGGCGTCGAGGCGACGCTCCTTCAAGAGGTCCGCCGCGGCGCCCGTCTGCGAGGCGATGGCGGCCAGCAGGTGTCCGGTGGTCACGCGCTCGTTGCGGCTCTTGGCGAGATCCTCGGCGAGCTTGCGCAGCGTGCCCAGCTCCGGTTCTCGAGTGCCGGTCATCCGGGCATCGCTCCCACGACCCCCGCCCTCGGGCCAAGTTAGCTGCCCGGCCCGGACACTCGGTAGGCCGCGACGCGTCGCGCGGCGCCCGTCAGGGGCCAGGTGTAAGCCCTCTCACGCTCGAGCGATGCCCGAGGATGGTAAGGCGCCGCGTCTTTGGCCAGGAGGATCCAGACGACCCCTCCCGGCCCGGTCAGCGTCGCCCCCAGCTCGAGCCATGCCCCGGGGGGGAGCGTGGCGCGAGATATCGCGACGGACCAAGGGCCGCGTCCGGCCATGGCCTCGCCCCGTGCGCGCTCGAGCCGCACGTCCGTCCGGCCCGTGGATCCGATGACCGTCCGCAGGAAGCTCGCCCGCTTGCCGAGGGGCTCCGCCAGCGTCACGCGCAGGTCCGGGCGGAGCAGCGCGAGCGCCAGCCCCGGGGCGCCGGCTCCCGTTCCGACGTCGATGACGGCGGCGTCCCCCGGCAGCTCTGCGGAAAGGACCAGCGCATCGGCGAGCATCAGGTCGACCAGCTCTTCGCGCGACCGCGCCGCCGTCAGGTCCATGCGCTCGTTCCACCCCTCGAGGTGCTCCAGCCACGTCGTCAAGTGGGCCCCGGCGCGCCCCTGCAGGGCGACCCCGAGCCCTTCTGCCGCGCGATCCACCAGCGACCCGAGCTTGGCGACCATCGAGTCCGAGTGGTACCTCTCGGACCGCCCCGCCGCGAGCCCCACGCCATGGCCCTCGCCCCCTCCTCCGCCGCGCCCACCCACGCGCTCGATTTCGCGCCCCTCCGGGTCCTGGTGGAGCGTTCGCTCGCTCGCCGGTCGGGGGGCCCGGCCGATGTCGCGTTCGAGCCGATGCCCGGTGGCGCCTCGACCCGCCGCTATTTTCGCGTGCGCTACGGCGAGGCCACCGCCGTCGCGATGTTCGTCCCCGAGGGCGCGAAGGCCGAGGAGATCGCCAAGCCGGGAAACCATGCGCGCTGGCCCTTCCTCGAGGTCCGCGATCTGCTCGCGTCGCGCGGGGTCGACGTCCCGGCCGTCTACGACGAGGATACGGCGCGCGGATGGCTGCTGCTCGAGGACCTGGGCGACGACACGCTTGCCGCCTATCTCGCCGTCCGCCCGCAGGCCAAGGAGAGCCTGTACGTGCGCGCGGTCGACGACCTCGCACGCGCCCAGCGCTCTTTGGCCGTGCTGCCGCC
>Ga0302325_10005570_pt1 | contig 28582 bp, 30 predicted proteins | sample Palsa_T0_2_FD_201948 | JGI IMG/M metagenome (GOLD analysis project Ga0302325, IMG submission 201948) | Peat permafrost microbial communities from Stordalen Mire near Abisko, Sweden - Palsa_T0_2 | ecosystem: Environmental > Terrestrial > Soil > Palsa > Peat permafrost | place: Sweden: Abisko...
GCGTTCTGGTTCGCCGGCGGGCGCAGCCTCTCGCGCGACCTGATGGACTTCACCCTGATGGTCTCGACCTATCCGGCCTCGATCTACTCCGGCTGGGTCAAGATCGTCGCCTTCACGGTGCTGCCGGCCGGCTTCGTGGCCGTGGCGCCAGTCGGCCTGATGCGTGACCCGAGCTGGCAGGCGGCGGCGCTCGCCGTCGGCGGGGCTGTGGCATACGCGGCGCTGGCGTTGACCGTGTTTCACCTGGGGCTGCGACGGTATCGACGTGGGGCGACGCCGGGGAGTTGAGACCGGCGCGGCCGCCTTGCGCCCCCTCCGTCACGGCGCTGACGCGCCGCGCCACCTCCCCCGCGCCGCTTCGCTCTGCGGTGGAGGAGCAAAACAAGGCGCATCGCTCCTCCACCGTGAAGCGCAGCGAAACGGGGGGGAGGGGGACCGCGACGCGTAGCGGTGAAGGGGGCGTGGGGACGGAGCGTGGCGCCCAGAAACGAACATGGCCGGGACTGAGCCCGGCCATGTTGTAGATCGTAGAAGCAGTGAGGGCGCTTAGGCCTCCACCGGCTCCTTGGCTTCCTTGCCGGTGAGGTCTTCGCCGGTTTCCTGGTCGACGATCTTCATCGACAGGCGGACCTTGCCGCGGTCGTCGAAACCGAGCAGCTTGACCTTCACTGTCTGGCCCTCCTGCAGCACGTCCGAGACCTTGTTCACCCGCTGACCGGCGATCTGGCTGACGTGGACCAAGCCGTCCTTGGCGCCGAAGAAGTTCACGAACGCGCCGAAGTCGACGATCTTGACCACCTTGCCGTCGTAGATCTGGCCGATCTCCGGCTCCTGGGTGATCGACTTGATCCAGTCGACCGCCGCCTTGATCTTCGAAGCTTCCGAGGCCGAGACCTTGACCACGCCGTCGTCGTTGATGTCGACCTTGGCGCCGGTCTTTTCCACGATCTCGCGGATCACCTTGCCGCCCGAGCCGATCACTTCGCGGATCTTGTCGGTGGGGATGGTGAGCGTCTCGATCTTGGGGGCGTATTCGCCGATTTCCTCGCGGGCGCCGGTGATCGCCTTAGCCATCTCGCCAAGGATGTGCAGCCGCCCGTCCTTCGCCTGGGCCAGCGCCTGCTTCATGATCGGCTCAGTGATGCCGGCGATCTTGATGTCCATCTGCAGCGAGGTGATGCCGTCGGCGGTGCCGGCGACCTTGAAGTCCATGTCGCCGAGATGGTCCTCGTCGCCAAGGATGTCGGAGAGCACAGCGAAGCCGTCCGATTCCAGGATCAGGCCCATGGCGATGCCGGAAACCGGCTTCTTCAGGGGCACGCCCGCGTCCATCAGCGCCAGCGAGGAGCCGCAGACCGAGGCCATTGACGATGAGCCGTTGCTCTCCAGGATCTCGGAGACCAGGCGCAGCGTGTAGGGGAATTCCTCGGCCGACGGCAGCATCGGACGGATCGCCCGCCACGCCAGCTTGCCGTGGCCGACTTCGCGGCGGCCCGGTGCGCCCATGCGGCCCGTCTCCCCGACCGAGAACGGCGGGAAGTTGTAGTGCAGCATGAACTTCTCATAGTACTTGCCGTCGAGCGCATCCATCAGCTGCTCGTCGTCGCCGGTGCCGAGCGTGGCCACGACCAGCGCCTGGGTCTCGCCGCGGGTGAACAGCGCCGAGCCGTGGGCGCGGGAGAGAACTCCCACTTCCGAGACGATCGGGCGGATCTTCTCGACCGTGCGCCCGTCGATGCGGATGCCGGTGTCGAGGATGTTGCGGCGCACGACGTCGGCTTCCAGCTCCTTGAACACGTCGCCAAACTTGTTGGCGTCGATGCCGTTCGGGTTGGCCTCCGACTTGCCGACCGCGGCCAGCGCCTTCGCCCGCGCCGCTTCGACGGCGTTCTGACGCTCGCCCTTGGCGACGATTTTGAACGCCGCGGCCAAGTCGGCGCCGATCAGCTTCTTGGCCTGCGCCTTCACGGAGTCGGTGTCGTCGACCGTGAATTCGAACGGCTCCTTGGCCGAGTGCTCGGCCAGTTCGATGATCGCGTCGATCACCGGCTGGATGCCGTTGTGGGCGAACATCACCGCGCCCAGCACCTTGTCTTCGCTGAGCTCCTTGATCTCGCTCTCGACCATCATCACCGCTTCGGCGGTGGAGGCGACGACGAGGTCCATGTCGGACGTCTTCATCTGGTCGGTGGTCGGGTTGAGCACATATTCGCCGTCGATCACGCCGACGCGGGCCGCGCCGATCGGGCCCATGAACGGGGCGCCGGAGATCACCAGCGCCGCGGAGGCCGCGACCAGGGCGACGATGTCCGGATCGTTCTCGAGGTCGTGCGCCAGCACCGTGGCGACCACCTGCACTTCATTCTTGAAGCCCTTGACGAACAGCGGACGGATCGGACGGTCGATCAGGCGGCTGGTCAGGGTTTCCTTCTGCGACGGCGCGCCCTCGCGGCGGGGGAAGGAGCCCGGGATCTTGCCCGCGGCGTAGAACTTCTCCTGGTAGTTCACGGTCAGGGGGAAGAAGTCCTGACCGGCCTTGGCGCTCTTGGCGAACACCGCGGTGGCGAGAACCATGGTCTCGCCGTAGGTGGCCAGCACCGCGCCGTCGGCTTGACGGGCCATGCGGCCGGTTTCGAGTGTCAGGCGGCGGCCGCCCCACTCGATGCTCTTACGTTTGATATCGAACATTTTTGATCTTTCTCTTGGGTCCCGAAGGCCCATTCCTTCGGGGGCGGACAGGGGCGGAACGGCGATTTTGCTTGCGGATCCGGGAGTCCTCTCCATCGACAGGCGAATGAGGACTGCCTTCCAGCCCTCGACGTGCGGTTAGTTGGACCAACTCGGGCCCTTCGCGCCGCGCCCACCGGCCTGTCTGGGCGGGGAGCGGCGAAACACAATATCGGCGCTTTCGCCCAAAAAGGCGAACGCTACGATTGCTGGTTGCGCCTAGCGGCGCAAACCCAGCGTGCCGATCAGGGCCGTGTAGCGGCCTTCGTCGGACTTCTTCAGGTGATCGAGCAGCGACCGGCGCTGGGACACCATTTGCAGGAGGCCCCGGCGCGAGTGGTTGTCTTTCTTGTGCGTCTTGAAGTGTTCGGTGAGGTTCGCAATCCGCTCGGAAAGGATCGCCACCTGCACTTCGGCGGAACCGGTGTCCGCTTCGCCGCGGGCATGGGTCCGGATCAGGTCAGCCTTGCGTTCGGCCGTGATCGACATCGGATATCTCCGCTCGGTTGAGTTGAAAGACCCGCACGGGATTGAGCCGTCCCGCACGCATCTCGCAAAGCGCTACGATCTTCCCTTCCTCGAACGCGGCGACGGTGCGCGAGCCCTCGTTGAGCTTCGCTTTCAGCGCCTCCGCCTGCCGGGGAAGAAGGACGATCGATCGTCCCTGCGTCAGCCGGAAGGCGTCTTCGGTGGTCAAGGCCAGAGCCGGGATGTCGTCCAGCGCGGTCTCGACCGGAAGCAGGGCCTCCTGGCGGGCGCCGCTATTACACAATTCCTCCAGCTTTTCCAGGCTTATCGCCCGCGCCTCGGTCAGGGCGCCGACGGCGGTTCGCCGCAGGGCGCTGACGTGGGCGCAGGCGCCAAGCGCCACCGCAAGGTCGCGCACGACGGCGCGGACGTAGGCCCCCTTGCCGCAGCGCAGCTCGATCTCGATGTGGTCGGCGTCGCTCTGGCCGACGACCTCGATGCTGTGGATCGTCACCGTGCGCGGCGCCAGGTCGACCTCGACGCCTTCCCGCGCGAGGTCATAGGCGCGCTCGCCATCGACCTTCACCGCCGAGAACATCGGCGGGATCTGTTCGATCTCGCCCAGGAAGGCCGGCAGCGCCGCCTCGACCGCCGCGCGGGTCGGCCGCACGTCGGAGGTCGCCGTCACCGCGCCCTCGCGGTCGAAGCCGGCGGTGGTCGCGCCCCAGGCGATGGTGAAGCGATAGGCCTTGGCCGCATCCATCAGAAACGGCACGGTCTTGGTCGCTTCACCGAGCGCGATCGGCAGGACGCCGGTCGCAAGGGGGTCAAGCGTGCCAGCGTGCCCGGCCTTCTGCGCCCCCAGCGCGCGTCGCACCCGGCCCACCGCCTGGGTCGAGGTGAGGTCGATCGGCTTGTCGAGGCAGATCCATCCGGAGACCGCGTCCCCCTTGCGGCGACGGGCCATCAGCCCTCGCTCTCGATGTCGCGCCGCACCCGTGGGTCGGCCAGCAGGCGGTTCATCTGCTCGGCGACGTCGAAGCTGTTGTCGTGGAGGAACTTCAGCGCCGGGGTGAAGCGCATGTCGATGGCGTGGCCTAGCCGGCCGCGTAGGAACTTCGACACTCGGTTCAGCCCGGCGATCACCTCCGTGGCCTGCTCGCCGCCCAGCGGCTCGACGAAGCAGAGCGCGTGCTTCAGGTCCGCGCTCACCCGCACCTCGGTCAGCGTCACCGAAACGCCGGCCAGGGCCGGGTCCTGCAGGTCTTCCGCGCGGAGGATTTCCACCAGGGCGTGGCGCACGAGCTCGCCGGCGCGCAGCTGCCGCTGCGAGGCGCCGCGCGCGACGCGCTTCTTGGGCCGGCGTTTGCGTTGGGGCTGGTGGGACACGGCGAAACTTCCTTATTCCCGGCGGCCGGATCGAACGGCGGGCGCGGGAAGGCGGGGCTTCTAGTCTCGCCGCCTCCCTAAGTCCAGTACGACAAGTCCGGCGCGGCGTGGCGCCGCCGCCTCGGTCTGCTAAGCTGGCGCTCATGCAAGACCGCTATACCCCCGCCCAACTCGACACCTGGCGCCGCGACGGCGTGGTGTTGATCCCCGACTTCTTCACCGCCGACGAGGTCGCCGCGGTCACCGCGGACTTCCGCCAGGTGTTCGACCGCACCGGCGCCGACGATCCGCTGGTGAAGAAGAAGGACGGCGAAGTCGGACGGTTCAAGCCGGCGCAGTTCAAGGGCGTGCAGTCCGTGCCGATCGACTGCTCGCCGGCGCTCAACCTGCTGGGCGTGCATCCGGCGCTGGTCGGCTTCGCCAAGGCGGCGCTGACGAGCGACGAGGTGCATCTCTACCAGTGCCAGGCCTGGGCCAAGTTCACCGGCGAGGCCGACTACGAGCAGCCGTTCCACTGCGACTACGTCAACCACACCCTGACCGCGCCGTCAGACGACGCGCACCTGAACTCGGTCACCTTCATCTGCATCTTCAGCGACGTAACCGAGGCGCACGGTCCGACCCACTACGTCACCCGCCCTGACAGCCTGAAGGTCGCCGGCCCCGAGGCGACACTCTCGGGCGATCCGGCGGTGCAGCAGCAGCTCAAGCCATACGAACGCTCAGCGGCCGGGCCGGCCGGCAGCCTGTTCGTCTACGGCATCGACATCTGGCACCGCGGGACCAACCTGGTGGCGCCCGGCGGCCACCGCTACGTGATGACGGTCTGCTTCAAGAACGCGCGCAACTCGGCGATCGACTTCCACGCCTGGCAGTTTCACCACACCCAGCCCTGGCGGCACATCTTCGACCACGCAACGCCCGACCAACTCGCCTGTTTCGGCGTGCAGCGCCCCGGCGACCCGTTCTGGACCGAGACCACCCTCGCCCGCGCCCAGACCCGCTATCCGAACTGGGACATGACGCCGTATCGCGAGGCAGTCGCGCGACGGGAGAAGGCGCTGGCCTAACGCCAGATCGGCTTGCCGCCGCCGGGAAGCCCAAGCCGCGGCCATTTCTCGGTGACGGTCTCGATCACGCTCCGGTCCATCTCGATCTGGCGGCCCCAGTCGCGCTTGGTTTCCGGCGGCCATTTGTCGGTGGCGTCGAGGCCGATCTTGGAGCCGAGGCCGCTCTCGGGCGAGGCGAAGTCGAGGTAGTCGATCGGCGTGCCCTCGACCAGGGTGATGTCGCGGGCCGGGTCCATGCGTGTGGAGATCGCCCACATCACGTCCTTCCAGTCGCGCGCGTCGATGTCGTCGTCCACTACGATCACCCACTTGGTGTACATGAACTGGCGCAGGTACGACCACACGCCCATCATCACCCGCTTGGCGTGGCCGGGGTAGGCCTTCTTCATCGAGACCACGGCGATGCGGTAGCTGCAGCCCTCCGGCGGCAGCCAGAAGTCGACGATCTCGGGGAACTGCGCGCGCAGCAGCGGGACGAACACCTCGTTCAGCGCCTCGCCCAACACCGAGGGCTCGTCCGGCGGGCGGCCGGTGTGGGTGGTCAGGTAGATCGGATCGCGCCGCATGGTGATGGCGGTGATGCGGAACACCGGGAAGGGCTCGACCGAATTATAGTAGCCGGTGTGGTCGCCGTAGGGCCCCTCGTCGGCGTAATCGTCGAGCATCACCTCGCCCTCGATCACCATCTCGGCCTGCGCCGGCACCAGCAGCGGCTGGGTCTTGGCTGCGACCAGTTCCACCGGCGCGCCGCGCAGCAGGCCGGCGAACTGGTACTCCGACAGGGTGTCCGGCACGGGCGTCACGGCCGCCAGGATCGTCCCCGGATCGGCGCCGATCACCGCACAGGCCGGCAGTGGTTCGCGCTTGCCGGCGCCCTTCCAGCGGCGGTGATGCTGGGCGCCGCCGCGGTGGGCGAGCCAGCGCATGATGGTGCGGTCCTTGCCGATCACCTGGAGCCGGTAGATGCCGAGGTTGAAGTCGTCCTGGCGGCTCTGGCTCGGCCCCTTGGTGACGATCAGCGGCCAGGTGATCAGCGGCGCCGGCTCGCCCGGCCAGCATCCCTGGATCGGCAGCTTGCCAAGATCGATCTGGTCGCCCTTCCAGACCACCTGCTGCACCGGGGCTCTGGCGACGGTCTTGGGCCGCATGTCCATGACGGTGCGCGCGAGCGGCAGCAGTTCCAGCGCCTCCTTCATTCCCCGCGGCGGCTCGGGGCTGCGCACAAACGCCAGCAGCTCCCCGACCTCGCGCAGGTCCGAGGCGCTGGTGCGCCCCTTGCCCTGCAGCGTCACGCCCATGGCGACGCGCTTGACCGTGCCGAACAGGTTGGCCAGGCACGGGATCGGCGAGATGGATCCGTCCGCCATCACCGGCTTTTCGAACAGCACCGCAGGCCCGCCGGTGGCCAGCAAGCGGGTGCAGATCTCGGTGATCTCCAGCTCTGTCGCCACCGGCTCGCGCACCCGCACCAGCTCGCCCTCGGCCTCGAGCCTGGCGATGAACTCTCGCAACGATCGATACGCCAAGCGACCCCCAGTTCCGCTCTCCCCGCGAACGCGGGGACCCAGGCGTTTTATCGAAAGGCGCCGCGGATTGCAGAAAAAGCCTGGACCCCGGTTTTCACGGGGGAGAGCGGAGATGGCCGAGTTAAGCCGCCGCGGGTTGGCCGACTTTGCGGGTGCCGACGCCGGCGGGGCGGTTGGGGTCGATGGTGAAGCGCACCGGCATGTAGGTCCAGGTTCCGGCGGTCCAGGTCGCCGGCAACAGGTTGCTCTGCGTCAGCGTCGGCGCGCCGAAGGCCGCGAGGTCGAGCGTCGCGAGCTTAGCTGTCCCGCGCCGCGCCTCCTTGATCGCATACTCGGACTCCTGCGCGACCAGTGCTGGCACGCCGTCCAAGTTAGCGAGGTTGCTGTTCTGCACATAGAGCACGTCGGCGCCGGAGATGTATCCGGGCGTCTCGATCACTGCCTCGAGCAGGCTGCGCCCGCCCTCTCCGACGTTGGCTTCGACGCCATAGTGGCGCCGGATCAGCGACACAGTCTGCGCCACCACGATCGGCGCGCCGTAGGCGCCCCGCAGCCAGGCGCAGGCCGCCTCGTTGTCGGTGAAGCCGCCCAGCGAGTAGCCGACGTAGTGGTTGGTGGCCCGGGCGTGAAGCCGCAGCTCGGCGGTGGTGAACGGGCCGAATGGGCTGTCGTCGTGCCGCCGCACCACCAGCGAGCAGTAGGTCGGGAACGGCGGGTGCAGGGCGGATGGCAGGGCCGCGATCGCGGCCTGCGACAGCACCTCGAAGGTGAAGGTGGCCGTCTGCGCCGCCTCGACCTCGACCCGGTCCAGCGCCAGCTCGCGGATCTCGATCAGACTGTCCGACGTCGGCTTGTAGCCTCCGAAAATGGGCATGCGGCTTCCTCCCTATTCGGCGGCGACGGCGGCTTTGGCGCGCGCGTCGGTCTTGAAGTGCGGCATCACCTCCTTGGCGAACAGGCGCAAGGAATCCAGCACCTCGGCCTGCGGCACCGTCTCCAGCGCGTTGAGCAGGAAGTTGACGCAGTCGACACCGGTGGATTCCCAGCCTCTCAGCACCTCGATGATGTGCTTGGGATCGCCCACCGCCATCCCCGGCGGCGGGGCCGGGGCGTCGCCGGGCGCCGCCGACGGCCGGCGCACCTGCGGCAGTAGACCGAAGCTGGCGTAGGACGGCGAGGCGTACACCTCGCGCGCCGAGACCAGCTGGGCCGCGGCGTAGCCGAAGGTGCCGGCGAGGCGCAGGCCGGTCGCCTGGCCGATCTTGGCGTCCTCGTGGCAGAACAGGAAGTTCACCGTCGCCACCTGGTCGTTGATGGCCCCGACCGGGTCGCAATTGGCCAGCACCTTGCGATAGGCCTTCACCCGCCGCTCCTGCTCTGCGAAGTCGTTGAAGGTGAGGCCCAGTGCGCCGATGCCGGCTTCGGCGGCGTCGATCTCGGTGCCGGGGCTGGTGACCGCCACCCACATCGGCGGGTGCGGCTTCTGGTACGGCTTGGGCAGCACCGCCCGCTCCGGCATGGAGAAACAGACGCCGTCGTGGGCGTATCGCTCGTTCATCCACATCTTCGGCAGCGCGCGGACGATCTCGGCCCAGGTGGCCTTGGTCAGATCCGGGTTGGCGCGAAAGCCGCCCAGCTCGGTCCAGGTGGCGCTGCGCCCGGTGCCGACGTCGAGCCGCCCGTTGGACACCAGGTCGAGCACCGCCGAGCGCTCGGCGATGCGGATCGGGTGGTTGATCTCCGGCACGCAGACGTTGATGCCGTGGCCGACGCGGATGCGCTCGGTCTTGGCCGCCACCGTGGCCAGGAAGATCTCCGGCGCCGAGCAGTGAGAGTATTCCTCCAGGAAATGGTGCTCGACCGCCCAGACGTGGTCGAAGCCCAGCTGGTCGGCCAGCACGCACTGCTCGATGCAGTTGGCGTAGACCTGCCGCTCGGTCTCCGGGCCCCAAGGCCGCGGCACGCTGATCTCGTAGAAGATGCCGAACTTCATCCCGGTGCTCCCGTCTTCGCCCGCTCTTTGTCGAAACTTGCGACCCGATCGCGACCGCTGGCAAGATTTCCGCTGCGTGAGGGCGCAGGTCACGAACGCGTGCGCTGTAGGCGTGACTAGCCTTGCCGCGCTCTCCGCCCTACCTGTGCGGCCATGGCCTTGGTCAAGATTTGCGGACTTTCGACGCCGGAGACGGTGGCGGCGGCGCTGGCCGGGAAGGCGGCCTACGTCGGCTTCATGTTCTTCGAGAAGAGCCCGCGCAACATCACCCCCGATGCGGCGGCGCGGCTGGCGGCGTCGGCGCGGGGGAAAACCAAGATCGTCGCGGTGACGGTCGACCCGTCGGACGCGCTACTGCGCGAGTTGGCCGAGACGCTGCGGCCCGACTTCATCCAGCTGCACGGCCGCGAGACGCCGGCCAGGGTGCGCGAAGCGGCGATGCGCACCGGCGCGGGCACGATCAAAGTGATCTCGATCGGCGACGAAGGCGATCTCGCCAAGCTGGCCGACTTCGAGGCGGTCGCCGATCACTTGATGCTCGACACGAAGGCCCCGCCCGGCGCCGACCGGCCCGGCGGTCACGGCGTCGCCTTTGACTGGTCGCTCACCTATGGCCGCAAGTTCGCCCGGCCCTGGCTGCTGGCCGGGGGGCTGGATCCCTACAATGTCGTCGATGCGGTGCGACTCAGCGGCGCGCCCATCGTCGACGTTTCCTCTGGCGTGGAGCGCGGCGCCGGACTAAAGGACCCGGCTCTTATCGAGGCCTTCCTGCGGGCCGCCGCTCGCGCCTGAAGCCAATCGTGACCAACCCACTCAAATCCAACGACTATTCGGCCTATCCCGACGCCACGGGGCGATTCGGCGACTATGGCGGGCGCTATGTCGCCGAGACGCTGATGCCGCTGGTGCTGGCGCTGGAGAGCGCCTGGCGCGAGGCCAAGAACGATCCGGCCTACCAGGGCGAGCTGGCCAGCGAGTTGAAGCACTACGTCGGCCGCCCGAGCCCGCTCTACTTCGCCAAGCGGCTGTCCGAGCACCACGGCGCGCGCATCTGGCTGAAGCGCGAGGAGCTGAATCACACCGGCTCGCACAAGATCAACAACTGCATGGGCCAGATCTTGCTGGCGCAGCGGATGGGCAAGCGGCGGATCATCGCCGAGACCGGCGCCGGCCAGCATGGCGTCGCCACCGCCACCGTCTGCGCCCGCTACGGCCTGCCCTGCATCGTCTACATGGGCGCGGTCGACGTGGAGCGGCAGGCGCCCAACGTGCAGCGCATGCAGCTGCTGGGCGCCGAGGTGCGGCCGGTCACCAGCGGCTCGGCGACGCTCAAGGACGCGATGAACGAGGCGTTGCGCGACTGGGTCACCAACGTCGAGGACACCTACTACTTGATCGGCTCGGCCGCCGGCCCGCACCCTTATCCGGAGATGGTGCGCGACCTGCAGCGGGTGATCGGCGAGGAGGCGCGGGCACAGGTGATCGACACCGAGGGCCGGCTGCCGGACGCGGCGATGGCCTGCGTCGGCGGCGGCTCAAACGCCATTGGCCTGTTCCATCCGTTTCTCGACGACGACGTGAAGCTTTATGGGGTCGAGGCGTCGGGCCATGGCCTGGACACCGGCCAGCATGCCGCTGCGATCAATGGCGGCCGGCCCGGCGTGCTGCACGGCAACCGCACCTATCTGCTGCAGGACGCCGCTGGCCAGATCACCGAGGCGCACTCGATCTCCGCCGGCCTCGACTACCCGGGCATCGGCCCCGAGCACGCCTTCCTGCACGACGTTGGCCGCGTGACCTACCTCTCGGCCACCGACGACGAGACGGTCGCGGCGTTCCAGCTGCTCTCCCGGCTGGAAGGCATCCTGCCGGCGCTGGAGTCAGCGCATGCGCTGGCCCGGCTCGGCGACGTGGCGAAGGACGTCGGCCCGGACGGGATCATCGTGCTCAACCTCTCGGGCCGCGGCGACAAGGATCTCGAGACGGTGGTTGCGCGGATGGGGACGCCGGCTTGACCATCGCCCGCCTCGACGCCCGTTTCGCCGAGCTCAAGCGACAGGGGCGCGCCGGCTTTGTCGCCTATGTGATGGCCGGCGATCCCGATGCAGAGATCTCGCTGCGGGTCATCCAAGGCCTGCCTGGCGTCGGCGCGGACATCATCGAGCTCGGGTTTCCGTTCTCCGACCCCATGGCCGACGGCCCGGCGATCCAGCGCGCAGCGCTGCGGGCGCTGGCGGCCGGCATGACGCTGCAGGGAACACTCGAGCTCGCGCGGCGGTTTCGTCAGGGCGATGACACAACCCCGATCGTGCTCATGGGCTACCTGAATCCGATCCTCTCCTTCGGCCTTGAGTGCTTCGCCAGCGAGGCGGCGGGCGCCGGCGTCGATGGCGTGATCATCGTCGACTGCCCGCCCGAGGAGGCCGACCCGGTGCTGTCGGTGTTTGATCCGCTGCAGCTGGCGCTGATCCGCCTCGCCACCCCCACCACCGACGACGCGCGCCTGCCGACCGTGGTCCGGCGCACCTCTGGCTTCGTCTATTACGTCGCGGTGACGGGCGTGACCGGCGGCAAGTCGGCCGACGCCGTCGCCGTCGCGCCGGCGGTGCAGCGGGTGCGGGCCGCGTCGGGATTGCCGGTTGCGGTCGGCTTCGGCATCCGCACGCCAGAACAGGCCGCGGCGGTGGCGCTGGTCGCCGACGCGGCGGTAGTGGGCACGGCGCTGGTGGACGCCGTGGCCGAGGCGGTCGCACAGAACCGTGATCCGGTCGCAAAGGTTTTGGAAACCGCCGCGACGCTCGGTAAGGCAGTGCGTTCCGCGCGCACTGCAGGAGCTGTGTAGGGCTCGGCATGGCTTTGGCTGACGACAAGCGCAACAAGCCGATCCGCAATCCGCCGCCGCCGATGGCGAAGGAACGCGGCGGCTGGCTGGCCAAGATCGCGCCTGGCGTCCACAAGCTGGTCGCCAAGCGCGAAACCCCTGAGAACCTCTGGGTCAAATGCCCTGACACCGGGGAGATGATCTACCGGCCGGACCTGGAGGCCGCGCTCTGGGTCACGCCGGCCGGGCGGCACATGCGGGTGGGGCCGCAGCTGCGCTTCGCCTACACCTTCGACGACAGCCGCTTCAGAATGTTGCCGGCGCCGAAGACGCCCGACGATCCATTGAACTTCACCTACTCCAAGCCCTACAAGGAAAGCCTGATCGCCGCGCGCAAGGCGACGGGTGATCAGGACGCCATGAGCGCCGCGGTCGGCGAGATCAGCGGCGTCACCACCGTGGTGCTGGTGCACAATTTCCAGTTTGTCGGCGGCTCGCTGGGCACGGCGGCGGGCGAGCAGTTCGTGCAGGCGGCGCAGGAGGCGGTGCGGCTGAGCGCGCCGCTGGTGGTGTTCACCGCGACCGGCGGCATGCGGATGCAGGAGGGCATGCTCTCGCTGATGCAGATGGCCCGGGCTACCGTCGCCATCCAGCAGGTGCGCGCGGCCCATCTGCCCTATGTCGTGGTGATGACCGACCCGACCACCGCCGGCGTGCTGGCCTCCTACGCGATGCTAGGTGACGTGCACCTGGCCGAGCCGGGGGCGCTGATCGGCTTCACCGGCCGCAGGGTGATCGAGCAGACCATCCGCGAGACCCTGCCGGCCGGCTTCCAGACCGCCGAGTTCCTGGTCGAGCACGGCATGGTCGACCGCGTGGTGACGCGCAAGGAACTGCCAAAGGTGCTAGGGTCGATCCTGCAAACGCTTTTGATGGGGCGCGCCCGCCTTTCCGCCGCCTGATTTGACCCCAGATTCTCCCCCCGCCGCTCCGCCCCCGAGGCCGGACTACGACGCCCTGCGCGCGTCCGACACGACCGTTGCGCGGCTGCGCGTCCACCACCCCTCGCTGATCGACCTCTCCACCGGCCGGGTGAAGCGGCTGCTGGCGGCGCTCGGCCGTCCGGAGCTGCGCATGGGTCCGGTGATCCACGTCGCCGGCACCAACGGCAAGGGCTCGACCTGCGCCTACCTGCGCGCCATCGGCGAGGCGGCGGGGCTGCGGGTGCATGTGCTAGCCTCGCCCCACCTGGTGCGCTTCGCCGAGCGGATCCGCATCGCCGGTAAACTGATCAGCGAGCAAGAGCTCGACCAGCGGATCGACGAGGTGGAGGCGGCCAACGATGGCCAGCCGATCAGCTTCTTCGAGATCACCACCTGCCTCGCCTACCACGCCTTTGCCCAGCAGCCGGCGGATCTGGTCGTGGTAGAAGTTGGCCTGGGCGGGCGGTTCGACGGCAGCAATGTGTTCGAGGCGCCCGCGGTCTCGGTGATCACACCGATCGACTACGATCATCTCGAGATGCTAGGCCCCGAGCTGCACAAGATCGCCTGGGAGAAGGCCGGCATCATCAAGGCCGGCCGGCCGGTGGTGGTCGCCCGCCAACTGGACGAGGCGCTCGGCGAGATCGAACGCGAAGCGCTGACACTGGGTGCGCCGGTGACGTTGATGGGCCGCGACTTCGACGCCTACGAGGCGCACGGGCGCCTGGTGGTGCAGCTGGGCGAGCAGTTGATGGACCTGCCGCCGCCCAGCCTGTTCGGCGCGCACCAGTTCGCCAACGCCGGCCTCGCCGTCGCCGCGGCCATGGCCTTCGGCGATCCGCGCATCGACGAAACGGCGATCGGGCGGGGCGTCGCCAGCGCACAATGGCCCGGCCGCTTCCAGTCGCTGACCAAGGGACCGCTGGCCGAGTTGGCCAAGGCGCGCGGGGCCGACCTGTGGCTTGACGGCGCTCACAACCCTCACGCCGGCGCGGCGCTAGCCGACGCGGTGACGCGGCTGGCGGCGCGGGACGGGCGGCCGGTGGAGCTGATCGTCGGCATGCTGGGCCGCAAGGACGCGTCCGGCTTCTTCCCGCACTTCAAGGGCCTGGCCCGACGCGTCTGGACCACAGCGTTCGACTCGCCGAACGCGACGCCGCCCGAAGGCCTCGCCGCCGCCGCCCGGGCGGCCGGCCTGCAGGCCGAGGCCGTCGACGCGGTGACGGCGGCGCTGCAGCGTGCGCTTGAGCTCCCGGGGCCGCCGCCGCACGTGATCATCTGCGGCTCGCTGCACTTCGTCGGCGACGTGCTGGCAATGTCGCCGGACACCTGGCCGACTTAGGTCAGCGCAGCCGGTCGAGATCGGTCGGCAGGTCGATGTCCGCCAGCACGCCGGGATCGTCGGTCGGCACCAGCGCCAGGGCCTCACCCAGTCCCTGCACCACGCGCCGCGCGCCTTCGTCGCCGGTGAGCGCCGCCAGCTGGGGCAATAGCGCAGTCGCGAATAGCACCGGGTGGCCGCGCCTGCCCTCGAAGCTCGGGGCGGCGGCGAGCGCGCCGGCCGCGACAGCGCTAGCGAGCGCAGGCAGGATTGTCGGTGGAATCAGCGGCATGTCGCCTAGGAAGACGAACGCGCCGGCGGCGTCTGGGGGCAGGCTGGCGACTCCTGTGCGCAAGGTGGCCCCCATGCCCTCGGCGTGTTCCGGACAGTGGACGAGGCGTAGCCGATCGCCCTGGCTGGTTCGCTCGGCGAAGGCACGCGCCGCCGCTTCGGCGTCGCCGTCCGCCCCGGTGACGACAGTGACGCAGCGCGCCGGCGCCGCGAACGCCGCCGCCAGCGCGCCGTCAATCAACGCGCCGCCGCGCCAGGGCGCTGTCAGCTTGCCGCCGCCGAAGCGCGAACCGCTCCCTGCGGCCAGCACGATCGCCTCCAAAGGCCCCCAACGCGGCCCGGCTTGATCGCCTTCTGTAACCCCCTCTGTCACTGGGCCGGCATCCTTTATATGTTAGGCGCGTCATGACGCCTTACGACACCGCCTCGCCGCAAGCACGGCCGGACGCGCGCAGCAGCGCGCTCGTCGACGGTTTCGGCCGCGCGGTGAGCTATCTGCGCGTCTCGGTCACCGACCGCTGCGACCTGCGCTGCGTCTATTGCATGGCCGAGCACATGACCTTCCTGCCGAAGGCGCAGGTGCTGACGCTGGAGGAGATCGACCGCATCGCCACCGCGTTCGTGGGGCTGGGCACGCGCAAGCTGCGCCTCACCGGCGGCGAGCCGCTGGTGCGCAAGGGGTTCCTGACCCTGGTGAAACAGCTGTGCCGCCACCTGGACAGCGGAGACCTCGACGAGCTGACCCTGACCACCAACGGCACGCGGCTGGCCCAGTTCGCCGGTGACCTGGCCGCGCTGGGGATCCGCCGGATCAACGTCTCGCTGGATACGCTGAAGCCCGACCTGTTCGCCCGCCTGACGCGTGGCGGCAACCTCAGCCAGGTGTTGGCCGGGATCGCAGCGGCTCAGGCGGCAGGACTGCAGGTGAAAATCAACTCCGTCGCCCTGGCGCACGACAACGTGGCCGAGATCCCAGCGCTGATCCAGTGGGCGCACGGCGAGGGGATGGCGATCACCCTGATTGAGACCATGCCGATGGGCGAGGTCGAGGCCGACCGCACCGATCAGTTCCTGTCGCTCGAGGCCGTACGGCGCGAGCTGGAAGGCTACTGGACCCTCCGCGACCTGCCGCTCTCAACCGGAGGGCCGGCGCGGTATGTCGAGGTGGGAGAGACCGGCGGGCGGCTCGGCTTCATCACCCCGCTCAGCCACAATTTCTGCGAGGCCTGCAACCGGGTGCGGCTCACCTGCACCGGCACGCTGCACACCTGCCTCGGCCGCGAGGACGCCGCCGACCTGCGCGGCGTGATCCGTTCCGGCGGCGATGACGCTGCCCTGGTCGCGGCCATTCGATCGGCGGTCGACTCCAAGCCGCAGGGCCACGACTTCCACATCGGCCGCGGGCTGCGGCCGGCGGTGGCGCGCCACATGTCGACCACGGGCGGCTGATGCGCGTGCTGCTGTTCGGCCGCCTTGGCGACCTCGCCGGCTGGCGCGAACGCTCGTTCGAGCCTGCGCCGGCAAGCCTGGAGGCGCTGAAGGCGCTGATCGCGGCGCAGGACGCCGCGCTTGGCGCGGCGCTCAATGGCCCAGGCGTGCAGGCGGCGGTCGACAAGACCATCGTGCGCGGCGAAGTCTCGCTGGCGGCCGGCGCCGAAGTCGCGTTCCTGCCGCCGATGAGCGGCGGATGATCCGGCTGACAAGCCAGCCGTTCGATCCGGGCGCGGAGCTGACCGCCTTCTGCGGCGCCCGCACGGAGAGCGGGGCGGTCGCCAGCTTCGTCGGCATCGCCCGCGGCGACGCCGGCGCGACCACCGCGCTGGAACTGGAGGCCTATCCTGGCTTCACCGAGGTCGAAATCGCGCGGATGGCCGCGGCCGCCACCACGCGGTTCGCCCTGCACGATCTGCTGATCGTCCACCGCCGCGGCCCGATCGCGCCCGGTGAGCCGATCGTGATGGTGGCCACCGCGTCCGCCCATCGCCGCGAGGCGTTCGAGGCCTGCGACTATCTGATGGACTACCTCAAGAGCCACGCGCCGTTCTGGAAGAAGGAACACGGCCCCGCCGGCGCGCGCTGGGTCGAGCCGACCGCGCGGGACTTGGACGACCTCGCCCGCTGGGACTAAACCCAGGCCACGCAGCAACGGAAGGCCGCCCCATGACCACCCTGCTCGCCCCTGGCGGCAAACTCGACGAGAGCGCGGCCCTGACGCCGGTGCGGATCGCCGTGCTGACCATCTCGGACACCCGCGACGAGGAGAGCGACACCTCCGGCCACGTGCTGGTAGAACGGCTGACCGGCGCGGGACACCAGCTGGCCGGCAAGGCGATCGTGCGCGACGACATCGGCGAGATCCGCCGCCAGGTGAAGACCTGGACCGGCTCGGGCGAGGTCGATGTGATCCTGACCACCGGCGGCACCGGCATCACCGGCCGAGACGTGACGCCCGAGGCGGTCGAGCCGTTGCTGGACAAGCGGATCGAGGGCTTTTCGGTGATCTTCCACCTGGTCAGCTACCAGACGGTGGGGCTCTCCACCCTGCAGTCTCGGGCGCTGGCCGGGATCATCGACGGCGTTTTCATCTTTTGCCTGCCAGGTTCGAACGGGGCGGTGCGCGACGGCTGGGACCGGGTGATCGCCGCCCAGCTCGACAGCCGGCACAAGCCCTGCAACATGGTCGAGCTGATGCCGCGCCTGCTGGAGGCCTGACGCGCCTATTTCGGCGCAAAATTCTGCGTCCCGCCATTGTTGATGATCGGGTCGTGGTGTTTGAGGAAGCCGCCGGCGTATCCGAGGTAGAGGCCGTATCGGCTGGATGGGCAGGCGCGGTCGCCGTGTCGGCCGCAATCGTTGTGGTACTCGAACACGAGGGTCTGGGCGCTGGGGTGATTGACCCCCTTGCGGAACTGGTGATGCCCGGCCGCGACCGGCTGCTTCAGCTCCGTAGGGTCCAGGCTTTCGGCGTAAGAAATCGAGTCCTTGCCGTAGCCTTGGTAGAAGACGATCCCCTTGGTCGCGATCGTGAACCTGATTGTGATCTCGCAGCTGAACGAGCTGAAATCGAGATTGCCGTCGCGGTCGATGTACTTTGCCGACCCGTCGTTCGGGTTAGGGACGAACGCCAACGGGTAGTCAGGCGCGGGGCCAACCGTGATCGTCGCCTCGATCTGGGGCTGTGGCGGCGGGATGCAGGGCATGGGGGTCCTTCCTGATTGCCGGCGGCGGCGCGCTCACCACCTGTAGTCCGCCAGCGTTCGCGTCCGCGGCGCCGGGAGTTCGAAGGGGCCTGTTGCGTTGGAAGGCGGCGGCCCGGTCGGCAGGCGTCGGAAACTTAGCCGAAAGCCCAACTGGCGCAACAGCATCGCCGTTCGATCGGTCGGCGATACGCCGGCCCTGACGATCTGTTGCAGCGTGGTCTGCGCCGAAAGCCACCCCGCCTCGGCGTCCGGCGTCCGCCCGGCGAGGTAGGCCGAGTCGCCCGCCAGCAGCGCCGCTTCCGCGGTGACTCTCGCGAGAGAAGGGGTTTGGGTGTGCGCGCCGAGCAGACTGTGCAACCGCGCGGCTTCCGCCACCGCGGGCGCCAGCGCCAGCGACTGGGCCGCCCGCGTCGGGGAGGCGGCGGCGGCGATCTTCATGCGGACGATTCTGGCCGCGCCGAGCCGCTGGCCGCGCCACATCAACGCTTCATCGCCGTGACCCTGGGCGGACCCGGCGACGGCCTCGCTCAACGACACCGCCTGGCTGGCGACCTTGGCGCCGTCGCCGAGCTGGCCGTCCTGCAACAACGCCTGGCTCAGCAGGATCAGGATCGGCGCGGCGTTCGACTTGTAGCGGGCGTTGTCGGGCGCCAGCGCCATCAGCCGGTCCATGTCGGCGGCGGCGGCGCGGAGATCGGCGATCGCAGACGGCACCGCGCCGCTCGCCATCCGAATCCGCGCATTGGCCGCGCGGCTGGCCGCCAGCGCGACCGCCGCGCCGGTGTCGCCAGGGCTGTCGGCCACCAGGCGCGCGTAGATCTGCGCCTCGGCCGCCCGATCGGACGCCGCTGCTGCCAGCCGGCTGCGCGACACCTCGGCGTCGGCCAGCCAGGCCAGGATCTGCGCCTTGTCGTATTGCCGCTCGCGGTTTTGCGGCGCGGTGGCCGCGAGGCGCGAGCTGATCGCCAGGGCTTCCTCGAACTGACGCACCGCTTCGTCGGCGCGTGACTGGCCCAGCAGGGCGACGCCCAGGTCGGTGTCGGCCTCGGCCACTTCGGCTTGCCAGTCCTGGTTCGTAGGGCCGGCTACAGCCAGCCGTCTGGCCAGGCGCTGACGCTGCTCGAATTCGTCGAGGGCAAGGCTCGTCTCGCCTCTCTGGTAGGCGACCTCGCCGATGTAGGCGAGACTCTGGACGTGGTCGAAGATGGCCTGGGGGTCGTTCGGGTGGCGTCGCAGTAGCTCCGCGGTGCTTCTCGCGGCTTCATCGAAGAGCGAGAGGGCCGCAGGAAGGTCGCCGCGCTGTTCGCGGATGTCGCCCAGCAGGTGCAGCACCCGCGCGTGCTGGCCGAGCGCGGCGGCGTCGAGGCCGCGGTCCCGCTGCGCGGCGTAGTAGGCCAGCGCGTGGGCGCCGATGGCGTCGAGCGTGTCGAGGCGCCCAGCCGGCTCTAGCTTCTTGCGCAGGTCGCCGATCATGAACTCGATCAGGCCCTCGGCCTGGGTGCGTTGCGCGATCGCCTCGTTGCGCGCCGCGACCGCGGCGAGCGCCAGCGCGCCCATCCCCAGGGCAGCGACCACGGACGCGGCGGCGATCATCGAGAGGCGGCGATATTGGCGCTGCGCATCGCGCTGGACGATCTCGTCAAGATCGAGCTGCAGAATTCCGGCGACGAGCTTGAGCAGGGCGCCGCGGCGGCTGTCCTGGCCCGGCCGGAAATCCGCGGCCAGGGTTTCGATCCGCTCGCCGGCGCCCTCGCCGGCCAGCCTTCGCCGCAGCGGCTCGGGAAAGCATTCGCGGTCGGCGCCGTCCGCCAGCTCCGAGGCGAACGGATCGCCGTTGATCATCACCGCCAGCACCCGCTCGTCGCCGCGCAGGGCCTTGAACCGGCGGATTTCCTCGTTGACCCATGCCGACTTCACCGCCGCCGGCGAGCAGATCACGATCAGATAGGCGGAGTCGCTTAGGGCCGCCTTCAGCCGCTCGCTGAGATCGGGCCCCGCGCCCATCTCCTCGCGGTCCCGGAAAATTGGCCTCAGCCGCGCCGGGACCACGCCGGCCGGCGTGGTGCGCCCGACCAGCCGGCCCGGGATCGGATAGCCTTCCAGCTTGCGACGCAGCCACTGGGCGAAGCGCGCATCGGCGTGGCTGTAGCTGAGGAAGGCCCAATAGCGCGGTTCGGTCTCCGGCATACGCTCCCCGAATGCGGCGATGGACCTCGGCGCGAAGAGTGCGCAGGCGAACGGCGATTGTCACGCACGCACACGGTGGAGCGAAGTTCCGCAACACTCGGACGGGCGGCGGCGATACGCCGGAAGCCTGTCCGCCGCTTTGTGGAAATAATCAGCATTCCCTTAGGTAAATGACCGGCGCACGGGCAATGTCATGCTGCGCCGCAGTATTTTCTTGATGCGGCGCAATATCGGGCTGGCAGATTTCGCGAACCTGGCCTAGGTGAACGCCGATAAGTCGACTCAAAGTTCACATCGGGAAGCGTTCGGGCGCGGGGTTCACGCCAACCTCAAGTCTGGAAATCAACATGTTACGTAAAATCGCATTCGCCGCCCTGTTGGCGGCTATCGCCCTCCCGGCCGCCGCGCACACCGAAGTCAAAGTGAGCGTCGCCGGACTTGACGCCAAGGCGGTGCATGCCGTCATCGTCCAAGCCGCACAGGCCGCTTGCCGTGAGGAGCTGGCCGGTCAGTCGACGCTGGTGCAATTCTATGCCCGGCCGGAGTGCGTCAGTTCCGCCGTCACCAAGGCCGAGACCAGCTATTCGAACTCGCGCGGCCTGGCCTCGCGCTGATCGCAAGAGCCAGCAAATGGCCACGGGCCCAGACCGGACGCCGGCCTGGGCCCGTTTTGCGTCCTCCGCCGTGCGAAAGCGTTTGGCCCCCGGGCGCCCGCTGGGACTAAGAAGGCCTGACCTTCGTCTCGAGGACAGCCGATGACCCAGCTTACCCACCTCGACGCCGACGGCCGCGCTCGGATGGTCGATGTCTCGGGCAAGGCGGCGACGGCGCGCGAGGCGGTGGCGTCGGGGCTGGTGCGGATGACACCGCAGACTCGCGACCTCGCCCTGGCCGGCGGCGCACGCAAGGGCGACGTGATCGCCGCCGCCGAGATCGCCGGCATCATGGCGGCGAAGAAGACCGCCGATCTGATCCCGCTTTGCCACCCCTTGCCGCTCTCCAAGGCCGAGGTGCGGATCGCCTGGGCGGACGAGGGGTTGGCGGTCACCGCGCGCGTGGCCACCACCGGCCAGACCGGGGTCGAGATGGAGGCGCTGACGGCGGTCAGCGTCGCCTGCCTGACGCTCTACGACATGCTGAAGGCGGTCGAGCGCGGCATGACCATCGAGGCGGTGCGCCTGCTGGAGAAGACCGGCGGCGCCTCGGGCGATTGGCGCGCGCCGTGAGCCTGCCGTCGGTCGAGGCGGCCCGGGCGGCGATGCTGGCGTGGGCCCAGGCGCTTCCGGCTGAGACCGTCGCGCTCGCCGAGGCGGTCGGCCGCACGCTCGCCGAGGACATCCACGCTCTCCGCAACCAGCCGCCCTACCCGGCGTCGGCGATGGACGGCTGGGCGGCGGCCGCGGCCGACATCCCCGGCCGGCTCAGGATCGCCGGCGAAAGCGCGGCGGGAACGCCCTACGCCGCAGCGCTCGCACGCGGCGAGGTGGTGCGCATCTTTACCGGCGCGGCGCTGCCGGTAGGCTCGGACACGGTGGTGATCCAGGAGGTGGCGACGCGGGACGGCGACCATGTCGAGCTGCCGCAAACGCCGCGCGGCCAATACGTTCGACCGGCCGGCTGCGACTTCCATGGCGGCGAGCGGCTGTTGACCCGCGGTACGAAGCTCGATGCCTGGCGGCTCTCGCTCGCCGCCGCGGGCGGGCGCGGCGAAGTGGCGGTGGCGCGGCGGCCGCGCGTGAGCTTCCTCTCCACCGGCGAGGAGATCATCGATCCCGGCCAGATGCCCGGCCCATATCAGATCTTCGACGCCGGCACGGTCGCCCTGGTGGCGCTGGCCGGCCGCTGGGGTGCGGCGGCGACGCGGCTGAAGCCGGTCGGCGACGACATCGCCGCGACCGCCGGGGCGGTGCGAGCGGCCGAGTGCGATGTGATCGTCACCGTCGGCGGCGCTTCGGTCGGCGACCACGATCTGGTCAAGCCGGCGCTGGCGCAGTTGGGGCTGGAACTGGCGGTCGAGAGCGTCAACGTGCGCCCTGGCAAGCCGACTTGGTTCGGCCGCCTGGCCGATGGCCGCCGGGTGCTGGGCCTGCCAGGCAATCCTTCCTCCGCGCTGGTATGCGCCGAGCTGTTCCTGCACCCGCTACTGCGGGCGATGCAGGGCGGCGATCCCACCGTATGCCTGATCCCGGCCCGGGCGGCCGCGCCGTTCCCCGCCAACGGCTCGCGTGAGCACTGGATGCGGGCCAAGATCACCTCCGGCGCGGACGGCGGCCTGAACGCCGAGGCGTTCGCCGATCAAGACTCGTCGCTGGTGTCGGTGTTCGCCAGCGCCGATGCGCTGGTGCGGCGGCGGGCTGGCGCGACCGCGCTGGAACCCGGCGGGTTGGTCGAGGCGCTGCTGCTGGAGCGCGCGTAGCGGACCTGGGTGATCTCGCCCAGCACCGAGATCGCCACCTCCCACGGCGCCTTGCCACCGATCGACAGCCCGATCGGGGTGCGCAGCCGAGCGATGTCTGCTTCGCTAACGTCCGCGTCTCGGAGCCACGCCAGCCGGTCGGCGGCTCGCCGCCGGGCGCCCAGCGCGCCGACGTAGAAGGCCTTCGACGGCAGGGCGAAGGTGAGGGCGGCGTGGTCGGCCTCCGCCTCGTGCGTCGCCACGGCGACCGCAGTCCACGGATCGAGCCCGATCGCGGCCAACGCGTCTGCCGGTTCGTCGCGGCTGTAGGCGACCGCGAACAGCGGCGGCGCTTCGGGGCCCTTGGGCCGCACCAGCGTAGTCTCGAAGCCGGCCTGCGCGCCCAGGGCGGCGATCGCCAGCGCGGTCGGATCTCCGCCCAGCACCACCAGCCGCGGCACGGGCTCGAACGTGCGTCGGAACGCGCCGTCCCACGCCTGCGGAACCTCGCTCGGCAGGGCGCAGATGCGGCGGCGCCCGTCGCTGAGCCAGATCGCCGGCGCGCGGACGTCGCGCAGGGCGATGAGCCGTTCCACCGCCGGGTCGTCGGGCCCGATCCGCTCGACCATGATGTCGATCCGCGCGCCGCAGAGCAGGCGGATGTCCGGCCACGGGCTGCCCGTTCCGTAAGTCAGCCGGCGCGGCTGGCCGTCCGCGAGGCAGGCTTCGGCGTGGCCGACGACGTCGGCCTCGAGGCAGCCGCCCGACAGGAAGCCGGACAGAATGCCGTCGCCCACCACCATCTGCGTGCCGACGGGCCGCGGTCCGCCGCCGTCGAGGGCGACGATGGTGGCCACCGCGGTGGGCTCGCCGGCCGCCCTCGCGGCCTCCAGCGCCGGCCGGGCGTCGTCGCCGAGACCGAACATCGGCCAATCGGGCAGCGTCACACTCATCGCGGCGTTCTTAACCTCCGATCAACCTCGTCGACACCGCTTCTTAAAGGTCGGCGGCGCATCTTCCGCCCAATGTGCACTAAGCGCAAAAAGATGGTGGACGCCGCGTGAGACCCTCACTTCGCAAGCTGGGACTGGGCGCGTCGCAGTTCCCGAGCGGCGCGGCGCAGCGCGGCAGGCCGCCCGAAGCGGAAGTGCGCGACATGCTGATCGCCGCCGCGCGCGCCGATCTCGGCTTCCTCGACGCCGGCGGCGCCCAGCCCGTGTGCGAGGCGATGCTGGGCGAACATCTGCCACGGCCGGTTCCGATGGGCGTGCTGATTCGCTCCGTGCGCGGTGATCGCGGTCCCGATGCGGTCGAGGCCGAGGTGCGCGCCAGCCTGATGCGTCTGAGGCTGACCAAGGCCCGCGCCGTGGTGGTGCAGAGCGCCAGCGACCTCTTCGCCCCCGCCGGGCCCGCGCTGTGGGAACGGCTCAAAGTGCTGCGCGACGAGGGCCTGTTCGAGCAGGTCGGCGTCTGCGCCTACGCCTCCGACGACCCAGTGGGCGTCGCCCGCCGTTTCAAGCCCGACCTGATCCAGGCGCCGGCCTCGCTGCTCGACCAGCGCCTGCTGCTCGATGGCAGCCTGATGGCAGTGCGCGAGATGGGGATCGAGGTGCACCTGCGCTCGATCTTCCTCAACGGCCTGCTGTTCCTCCCCCCAGACCGGGTGCCGGCGCAGCTGAAGGGCGCAGCCGGACGGCTGTCGCGCGCCCGCCGCATGATCGCCGAGGGCCGCTCCGACCCGCTGCAGGCGGCGCTCGGCTTCGCCCTCTCGCGGCCGGAGGCGGACGCGGTGATCGTCGGCGCTTCGTCAGCCGCCGAGCTCGCCGCGGTGATCGCCGCCGCCTCCAGCCCGCCGCCTGACCTGGACTGGGACGAGATGGCGATCGACGACCCGATCGCCCTTGACCCCGCTCGCTGGGTCGCGGCCTAGGCCGAGACAGCCACCCGACCTTCCGGTAGGAACCGCTCCGACAGCTTCAGCGGAGCGCTATGGTGGACAATCCGGCCTCCAGACCGATCGTTTATGGCGCCGCTTACAGCGTCTACGTGCGCGCGGTCCGGCTGACGCTGATTGAGAAGGGCGTCGCCTACGATCTGGTCGAGGCGGACGTCTTCGGCAACCCGAGCCAGCGTGCCGCTCAGCTGCAACGCCATCCCTTCGGCAAGATCCCGGCGTTCGAGCACCAGCGCTTTCACCTCTACGAGAGCCAGGCGATCGAGCGGTACGTGGACGAAGCGTTCGGCGGGCCAACGCTGCAGCCAACTGACCTTCGGGACCGGGCGCGAATGAATCAGGTGTTGTCGGTGCTCGACGCCTACGTCTACCCGCAGCTGGTCTGGGGTGTGCACCTGGAGCGGGTCGAGAAGCCGAAACGCGGCCTTCAGCCCGATCAGGCGAGGCTCGCCGAGGCGCTGGCCAAATCACGGATCTGCCTGTTGGCGCTGACTCAGATCATGGGCGACGGACCGTGGCTGGCGGGCCCGTCGCTGACGCTGGCCGACCTGCACGCCGCGCCGATGCTGGACTACTTCTGTCGGGCGCCCGAGGGACGGGATTTGCTCGGCCAGTTTCCCAAGATCGCCGTTTGTTTCGGCGCGATGGCCGATCGGCTGGATGCGGTCCGCGTCGCAGCATGACCACCCCCGACATCGCGGCGCCGGCGAGGAGGGAGGTTGACGGGGATTGAATCGCGCAGGACTTGGGCCGGCCGCTCAGCGAGCGCCGGGTCCTTGACATCGTGACGCAGCAGGAAACCTGCGGCGCCGCCGTGTCGGCGCTTCGGGAAGGGGACCGTAGTCTGCGGCATCTACGGTTTCACGTGAACATTGCCGTATCGCTGGCGTCGTCGAAGCGTCAGCAAAACTGCAAGCGGCCCCATACGACGATGAGGGGCCGCGCCGTCTCAACCTGCCTCAAGTCAGCATCGGCGCCATGTTCGGATCGCCCTTCGCCATCGCCCGCCGATAGGCCGGCCGCTGGCCGATCTTCTGCAGGTAGGCGAGGATGTTGGGGTGGGGCGCCAGGTCGTGCGGAGCGAAGGCGCGCATGGTGGTCAGCGGGAAGCCCATGATGATGTCGGCGGCGGTGAAGTCGTCGCCGGCGAAGTAGGGCGCCTCGCCCAGCCGCTTTTCCACCAGCGCCCAGGTCTGCTCGCCGCGTTCGCGCATGAACCGGGCGCGGGGGGTTTCCTCCGCGCCCTCGGCGGGCCTGGGCCCTATCGTCTGCCGCGGCATCATCGAGGCGTTGGCGAAGTGGAACCAGAACAGGTAGTCGGCGTAGTTCGGCGCTTCCGGCCCCACCGCCAGCCGGCCGCCGCCGTATTTGCCGATGATGTACTCCATGATCGCCCCGGACTCCGGGAGCACCACATCGCCGTCGGTAATGATCGGCGCGGTGCCGATCGGATGCAGCGCCTTGTAGGCCGGCGGACCCAGCCGGGTGACCGGGTCTCGGTCGTAGAGCTTCAGGTCGTAGGGAATGCCGAGCTCCTCGCAGAGCCAGACGATCCGTTCCGATTGCGAGACGCCAAGGTGGTGGACGGTGAGCATCAGGCCGGGACCCGCGCGGGCTGTTCGGGGAAGAAGATCGCCTCGGCGTTGTCCGCGACGTCCTGGGCGGTCCAGGGCGCGGTGGGCGAGATGCCCTTGGCCTGCATCATTTTGATCTCGCGCACGCCCCGCGACGAGACGCTGAGCGTCTTGCCGGTCTGGTCGCCAGAAAGGTCGGAGACCATGTAGAGCACACCGGGCGCGATCCTTTCCGGTAGGCTCATCGGGTCCGGCTCGCGATCCTTGCGGCCGGGCAGATCGGAGGTCATCCGGGTGTAGGCGCCAGGCGCCAGCGCCCAGACGCGGATGCCGTACTTGCGCCCCTCGATCGAGAGCACGCGCATGAAGCCATAGAGCCCGGCCTTGGCCGCGCCGTAGTTGGACTGGCCGAAGTTGCCGAACAGGCCGGAGCCCGACGAGGTCATGACGATGACGCCCTTGACCTGATTGTCCTTCATCCAGTTCCACACCGGCATGGTGCAGCAGTAGGCGCCCTTCAGGTGCACCTTCACCACCGCATCCCAGTCGGCCTCGGAGGTGTTGGAGAAGGTCTTGTCGCGCAGAATGCCGGCGTTGTTCACCAGGATGTCGACGCGGCCGAAGGTGTCGATCGCGGTCTGGAAGATGTTCTTGCCGCCCTGGACGGTGGAGACGTCGTCGCCGTTGGCCACCGCCTTGCCGCCCGCGGCCTTGATCGCCTCGACCACGGTCTGCGCGGCGCTGAGGCTGCCGCCGGTGCCATCCCGCGCGCCGCCGAGGTCGTTGACGACCACCGAGGCGCCCTCCTGCGCGAACAGCTTGCAGTAGGCCTCGCCCAGCCCGTTGCCGCCGCCGGTGACGATGGCGACCTTCCCATCAAGCAATCCCATCTGAAATCCTCCCATTGGTTTTAATGGGCCGATCATCCCGCCGCCGGGGACGGCCCGCAAGCTCAACGTCGGGCGCGGAAGAACTCCCGCAGCAGCGCCGCGCTCTCATCCCCCAGTACGCCGCTCTGGACCTCGGGTCGCCAGTGGCAGGTCGGCTGGTCGAAGAAGCGAGGGCCGCTGATCACGGCGCCGCCCTTCTCGTCGGTGGCGCCGAACACCAGTCGGCCCAGGCGGGCGTGGCTGATGGCGCCGGCGCACATGGCGCAGGGCTCCAGGGTGACGAACAGGGTGAGGCCGGTCAGGCGGTAGTTGCCCAGTTTCGTGGCGGCGGCGCGCAGGGCGAGGATTTCGGCGTGGGCGGTGGGATCGGAAAGCCCGATCGGGCTGTTGCCGGCGCGGGCGATGATTTCGCCGGTGGCCGGATCGAGCACCACCGCGCCGATCGGCGCCTCGCCGCGGGCGGTGGCGGCTTGCGCCTCTGTGAGCGCGATGCGCATGGTCTCGGCGTCATGGATCATGAGGACGACGCAAGCGCCCGCGGCGGGGAAGGTCAAGCGCCGGACGCGGCGGGTGGCGAGCGGATCGCCAAGGTGCTGGCCAGGGCCGGCGTCGCCTCGCGGCGCGAGGTCGAGCGGCTAATCGAGGCCGGCCGAGTGACGCTGAACGGCCAGACGCTGTCGTCGCCGGCGGTAAAGGTGTCGGCGAGGGACCTGGTGACGCTGGATGGTCGGCCGGTGGCCGCCGCCGAGCCGACGCGCCTCTTCCGCTACCACAAGCCGCCGGGCCTGGTGACGTCCCACCGCGACCCGAAGGGCCGCCCGACGGTGTTCGAGGCGCTGCCGCCCGGCCTGCCGCGGCTGATCTCGATCGGCCGACTGGACCTCAGCTCCGAGGGCTTGCTGCTGCTCACCAACGACGGCGAGCTGGCGCGGATGCTGGAGCTGCCGGCGACGGCGCTGAAGCGCCGCTACCGGGCCCGCGCCCGGGGCCGGATCGACGAGGGCAAGCTGGCGCGGCTGGCGAACGGCATCACGGTCGACGGCGTCCACTATGGGGCGATCGAAGCCGAAGCCGAGCCCGGCCGCGACGGCGCGGCCAACCAGTGGATCAGCGTCAGCTTGGCCGAGGGCAAGAATCGTGAGGTGCGCAAGGTGCTGGAAGCGCTGGGGCTGACGGTCAACCGGCTGATCCGGGTCGCCTACGGACCTTATGAATTGGGCTCCTTGGAGCGAGGCGCGGTCGAGGAGCTGCCCGCCCCGGTAAGGGGTGCGGACGGCGTGTTGGGGCTGGTGGCCGGCAAGCAAGGGCGTCAGTACAAAGCCAAACCGCCTCCGCCCAATCGCCCTCAAATCCCGTCAGCGACTGCTCAGCTCAAGGTGGAGGGCAAGAAGTACAAAACCGGCTGGGCGAAGGCGAAGGTCAAGCCTTCTGGATCTCGACCGGCTGGCGCGCGGCCCGCAACGCCTCCCGGGCCGAAGCGGTCCGCATCACCGCCAGGAAGCTCGCCCGCTCGTCCGCCAGGCCCTCGGCCAGGGGGCGGTCCAAGGCGGCGCGGGTGAGGCGCTTGGCGAAGGCGAGGCCCTCGGCGCCGCGGGTCGCCAGCTCGGCGGCGATCTCCAGCGCGCGGGCGAGAGGATCATCCGCGACCTCGTGCACGATCCCGAGCGCGCCGGCGCCAGGGCCGTCGACGGTGAGGCCGCGCAGGATCATCTCCAGCGCCTTGGCTTCGCCGATGACGCGCGGCAGCCGCTGGGTGCCGCCGCCGCCGGGGAAGATGCCGACCCGCGTCTCCG
>Ga0302325_10005572_pt1 | contig 28581 bp, 27 predicted proteins | sample Palsa_T0_2_FD_201948 | JGI IMG/M metagenome (GOLD analysis project Ga0302325, IMG submission 201948) | Peat permafrost microbial communities from Stordalen Mire near Abisko, Sweden - Palsa_T0_2 | ecosystem: Environmental > Terrestrial > Soil > Palsa > Peat permafrost | place: Sweden: Abisko...
AGGCCCTCGATCGTGACGACCTCATCGGTCCGCTTGAGCTGCCCGACCGGGATGCCGCAGATCTGGTGTGCCTGGCCGTTGATCAGGCAGGTGCAGGCCTTGCAGACCATCAGGCCACAGCCGTATTTCGGACCGTGTACCTCGAGTAGGTCACGCAGTACCCACAGGAGCCGCACGTCGCTCGGACACTCGACGTTGACCCGGCCGCCGTTGAGGATGAAGGAATGGTTTGGCATGTGTCTCTCCTCCCGGGGCCCTCACGCGCTTCCCGGCACCGTGGGCCCGCTGTGAGTTAGGCCGTCGGTGGGCGACTCGGGGATCGGAGGTACCCCTGGAAGCGGGTTGAAGTCGAGGTCGAAGTGGTTGATCGGAAAGTAGGTCGGCAGATTCCCCGTTGCGCGCGCGTAGGCACACGCCGTGGCGGCCATCGAAGCTGCCACCCCGAACTCGCCCGCTCCGCCGGGGGAGTCGCTGCTCGCGGGCATCACGATCACGTTGACCTCGGGTGGCGTGTTCCACTGGCGGGTGTAGTGGGCCTGGTCCCAGCTGCCCTCGAGGAAGTAGCCGTTCTCGAGGTGCAGGCTGTAGCTCAGCGCCTGAGCGATCCCATCCATGCAGCCACCCATCATCTGGGCCTGCAGCCCGAGGGGGTTGAGCGGTAGCCCGACGTCGACGACGAAGGTGAGCCGGGTCACCCGCGGTCCTGTGTACGCACTTGGTACCACTCGGTTGACGGTCTGTGGCCGGCAGTCGATCTCTGCCACACATGCCGTGTAGCCTTTGTATTCGCGGTGAATCGCGATGCCCTGGGCGGTGCCGGCCGGCATCGCCTGGCCCCAGTTGGCCGCCTGCGCGGCCTTGTCGAGCACCGTCAGCATCCCGCTGTCACGCACGAACGTGCGGCGCAACTGGTAGGGATCCTGGCCCAGCACCTTGGCCAGCTGGTCGACCATCAACTCGGTCGCCGTCGTCACTTCGGGGTTGTAGACGTTGCGCACGCTCGACGTGTTGACCACGCTCCCCGGAGGCTGGTATATCTCGTTCAGGAGCTGGGTGGCGACGCCGAAGTTGTACGCCACGCTCGCGGTCAGCGAGAAGACGGTCTCCGAGAAGCCCAAGCCCCCGAGCGGCAGGTCGGCGACTGTGGCCGTGAGGATCTCGCCGAGGCCCATCGAGAAGTCGGTTGCCACGCTCGTGTGCCGCTGGTCGAACGCCAGCACCTGGTTCCCCAGGTAGGTGATCCGTACGCGGGAGGTGCACATCGGGTGGCAGCGTCCCTGGCGGAAGCTGTCGGTCCGGTGCCACATCAGCTTCACTGGTTTGCCGATCGCCTGCGAGATCACCGCCGCCTCGAACGCGGCGTCCGCGAACAGGTGACGCCCGAACGAGCCCCCGCCCTGGGTCACGTGAACGGTCACCGCCGTCTGGGGCAGGCCGAGGATTGTGCTCAGGGTCTGCTGCGCCCAGACCGGCGACTTCAGCGAGGACCATATCTCCGCGTGCCCGCCGCTCACGTCCGCGATTGCACAATTGGTTTCGAGCGGGTCCCCGGGGCGGAAGTAGAAGGTGAAGCGTTGATCGATCGACGGCCCGAGCGCGGGCGTCAGCGGCAGCTCCGCGGCCTCGAGGTCGGCCAGGACGTTGGCGTCCGACTTGCCGTCCGCCGTTCCCGGAGCCCACTGCACCTGCAGTGCCCGGACCGCGTCAATGCACTGCCCGAACGTCTGTGCGCGGACGGCGACTCCGCCGGCGACGAACTGCGTGTGTGGGACCAGCACCACGTCCGTGACGCCCGGCATCGCGCGGACCGCCGCCTCGTTGAGGATCGCGCGCGCGCTGCCGTTGATCGTTGGGGGCCGGCACAGCATTGTCGGCAGCGCACCCGGGACGACGAGGTCCATGGCGAACACCTTGACGCCGGTGATGGCGTCGAGCGCGTCGATCCGGCGCTGCGGCGTGCCGACGATCTGCAGCGCGGATCGCGGTTTCAGCTCGGTCATCACGCGCCGCGTCCGCTTGGCCGCCGCCGAATAGGTCAGCGAGCCGAAGCTGGCGCTCTTGCCGCTCGGCGCGTAGATGACCCCGTTCTTCACCTTCAGCTGCGGGAGCGGCGTGTCAAGCGCCTTCGCCGCCGCCCGTGTCAGCTGCCCGCGGGCGACGGACGCGGCAACCCGCAGCTGCGCATACAGCGCGTGCATCGAGTTCGAGGAGCCGGTGAACTGGTTGAACTGCAGCGACAGGTCCGCATCCGCCAGCGTCATCTTCACGTCATCGAGCGCGATATCCATCTCGTCGGCGATCACCATCGCCGCTGCGGTAGTGATCCCCTGCCCCACCTCGGCGCGGGGCAGGGCGAACGAAGCTGTGCCGTCCCCGTTGACCGTCACCGTGATCAAGCTCGACGTCGTCGCGGCGGCGGTGGTGAGCAGATCGTTGAGGTCGAACAGGTCAACCGCTTGAACGGTCGGTAGCGTCGCCGAGGCGGGTTGAGCGGCGTAGAGGTCCGCGGCTACCACCAACGTGGGCGCGGCCAGCACATACCCCATGAAGCGACGGCGCGAGATGCGCCCTGCGCCTTCCAGCGCCTCGTCCCGCGGTTGCTTCGCCGCGCGTGCACGGTCCATCACGTGTCTCCTCCCTGCTCTGCTTTGCTTCGGCCGGAAATCACCGCCCAGTGGTCCGAGACGGACCACTGGTGCGGCCCTGCAAAACGATCGTCAGCGCTGCGGCTACCTCGCCTGATACGAAGGCGGCGCCATCCCGAAGAGCCCGAGGATCCGGTAGAGGTCGCGGGCCATCACGAACCACACTGCGCCCGCCGCAACGAACCCCATCCAGGCCGAGGCCTGCAGCATGTTCGCGACACTCGAGAGGTTCGGCGGCCGCTTCGCCAGGGCCGCGCTGACGAGATCGTGGTTCAGGTCGTGGAAGGCGAGGCCCAACAGCAGGAGCAGCGCGATGATCGCCGCGAACGCGACCATGAACGGAACGTCGAGCCTGACGAACTCCGGGACCGCGAAGATCGCCACAGGAATGATCAGGATCAGCGTGTACCAGCCGACCGCGTCAGGGGTGAACGCCTTGTCCTTCGCGCCCACCGTGAGCAGCAGGAAGAACCCGATCAGCCAGATGCCGAAGGTGCACGTCACACAGCCCTGATACGCCTGCCCGCGAAGGATCCCGAGTATCCCGCATAGTGTCTCGGCGATCCCACCCACCAACAGCGCATAGACGAACGCGTCGGAGGTTGCATTTGCCGCGACCGTGGTTGGGCCGACGTTGAAGAAGTGCACGCCGTACAGGCACAGCGCGAACCCGAACAGTGCAAATGCGACCGGCATCGGGTTCGACATCCGGGGACGTGAGACGCCGTACGTCGCACTCCCGTCACTCCCGGGTAGCACCGCGCTATAAGTGGCAGCGGTCATGGGTTGATCTCCTCTCCTATCGGTGACGCCGGTTCCTGCGCCATCGAGTCTCGCCGAGCCTGCGTCGGTCCGCCTACGTGTGGCTCCACAAAGTTGCTTGTGGAGCGGGCCAAGGCCGTCCGCTACGGGCCAACAGCGTCAGGGCGCGGCTTGACGGGTGCGGATCGCGTCACGCTGAAGCGCCCACCACACCTCAAGCGCGCTCCGCGGGCTGCGCAGGTTCGCGCCGCTGATCTCCTCGAAACGGCCGATCCGGTAACGCAACGTGTTGGGGTGCACGAACAGCTTCTCGGCGGCGCGTTCAACGTGCATGTCGCACTCGAACAGGACGCGGAGGCTGGCAGCGATCTCAGCCTGCGAGCCGGCGAGCGGCTCCAGATATCGCCGGAGCAACGCGTCACCGACAGCGCGGTCGCTGACGATCGCGGGGAGGACGCCGAGAGCGTCGAGATCGATGACGCCGGTGAGGCCGAACCCGCGCATCGTCGCGAGCGCGCGCGAGGCCAGCTCGAACGACTCCGGTAGCCGCTCGACCGGGCGTGGGGGTCCGACGCCGACGGCGAACCCGATCTCGCCAGAAGGAGCCCCGAGCAGGAACCCTGCCAGGTCGTCATCGATCATCGCGCCGAGGCCCTCGCGCGGTCGGAAGGCTCCCTGAAAGCCGAGCGCTCGCTCGCGCTGAGTGCGCTCGGTGGGGTCGTCGTCCGCGCGGATGGCGACATATTCGCGGGTCACGTCGACTCCGCACGACTCCGCATGTGCGCGCACGACGACGGGGGCGATCGTCCCGAGCAGCGCTTCGCGGACGACCGCCGCGCGCCGTTCGCGCTCGCGCGTGGCCAGCTCTAGGTCGGCCGTGCGGTGCGCACTGGCGATGATCGCCATCGCACGGTCGGACGCCCCGATCAACGCCCGCACGAACCGGAGCATCTCGGCCTCGGAGATGTCCAGCTGCGGGCCCATCTCGGTCGCTCGGTCGATCACGACCTGAACCCCGATTCGCCAGGCGAGCAGCACGTCCGCGATTGGGATTCCCTGGCGCGCCCGGGCCTCCCCGACCGGCGTGAGCGCTGCGAGCTGCTCGTCCGTCACTCCCTCGTACCCCGCGCGGGCGGCGGTCAGGACAGCGCCGAGATCGAGACGGAAGCCCCACTCGAGCTCCCTGTCCCCAACCCGGCGGTAGGCGGGGATCTGCGGACGGATGCTGTCGCGGACGCGCTGGGTCAGGAGCTCGAGGTCTGCGATCAGCGCGTCGAGGAACAGCTCCCAACGGTCCTGCGAGCTGCTGTCTTCGTCGCCGGCCATGTGCCAACCGCCAGCCTACGGCGAACCGGCTTGTTCTGTCCTCCAACCATGCTCGGAGCGCGCTCCAAGGCGGACCGCTCGATCCTCTGCGAGGCTCACCGAAGCTCTACGCATGTACCGGGAGGAGGACTGATGATGAGCAACCTTGCTGCCAACCTCGCCAACACTAACGAGCGCTACGGCGACCACATCGCGCTGAGGCTCGACGAGACAGAGATGCCATATGCCGCGCTCGACGCGGCCAGCGCCAGGGTGGCGGGGCTTCTGCGCAACCGGGGGATCGAATGCGGCGAGCGCGTGGGAATTATGCTCCCCAACGTGCCCCAGTTCGCGGTCGCCTACTACGGCGTCCTTCGAGCAGGCGGGGTGATTGTGCCGATGAACCCGCTGCTCAAGGCGCGCGAAGTCGAGTTCTACCTCGCAGATCCCGGGGCCCGTCTCGTGTTCGCCTGGCACGAGTTCGCAGCAGCGGCCGAGGTGGGCGCGAAGGCCGCCGGCACCGAGGTGGTGGAAGTGACTCCCGGGGCGTTCGAGCGGCTGCTGGGGTCGATCGAGCCGAGCGAGAGAGTGGTCGATGCCGCCGCCGACGACACGGCGGTGATCCTTTACACCTCGGGGACCACCGGCAAGCCGAAGGGCGCCGAGCTCACACACGACAATCTGCGCCGGAACGTCGAGGTCGCAGTCGACTTGCTGAGCCTCGACGCACGCTCGGTCGTCTTGGGCGCGCTGCCGCTGTTCCACGCGTTCGGGCAGACCTGCGCGATGAACGCCGCCGTGGCAGCCGGCGCCACGCTATCGCTGATCCCGCGCTTTGACCCGAACAAGGCACTCGCGATCATCGAGCGCGACCGCGTGACGGCGTTCGAGGGGGTCCCCACGATGTACGCGGCGATGCTGCACGCGACCGATAGCGATCGGTACGACGCCTCGTCGCTTCGTACCTGCATCTCGGGCGGCGCGGCGATGCCCGTCGAGGTGATGCGCAGCTTCGAGCAGAAGTTCGGCTGCACGGTGCTGGAGGGCTACGGGCTCTCGGAGACCTCGCCGATGGCGTCGTTCAACCATCCCGGCCGGGAGCGCAAGCCAGGCTCGATCGGCACCCCCGTCAAGGGTGTCGAGATGAAGGTCGTCGATGACGAGGGCAACGAGGTGCCACAAGGAGACGCCGGCGAGATCGTGATCCGCGGCCACAACGTGATGAAGGGCTACTGGAAGCGGCCGGAGGCGACGTCCGAGGCGATCCGCGCCGGCTGGTTTCACTCGGGCGACATCGGGCGGGTCGACGATGACGGCTACTTCTTCATCGTCGACCGCAAGAAGGAGCTGATCATCCGCGGCGGCTACAACGTCTATCCGCGGGAGATCGAGGAGGTGCTGTACGAGCACCCGGCCGTGCGCGAAGCCGCAGTGATCGGGATCGCGCACCCGGAGCTCGGGGAGGAGGTCGCTGCGGCGGTCGCGCTGAAGCCGGACGCGGCAGCGACCGAGGCCGAGATCCGCGATCACGTCAAGGCGAACGTCGCCGCATACAAGTATCCCCGTCACGTGTGGTTCGTCGATGAGCTGCCGAAGGGAGCCACGGGGAAGATCCTCAAGCGCGAGATCGTGCCGCCCCCGCAGCACGCCCAGGCGGCCGCACAGAAGTGATATGAACACGCGCACGGTGACCGCCAACGGGCATCAGCGAGCGGACTCGCGTCCCGGCAACGTCGCGGCGGCGCGCGCGGCGCTCGACGCGATGCTGACGGATGCTGCCGTCGGCGAGAGCCGGGCGGGCCGATTCTTCGATCCGGTCTCGACGGCAAAGCTGGCGGGTTCACTCGCGAGGCAGCCAAGGGCGGTGTCGCGGCGCGCCGGAGCACTCGGGGCGGAGCTCGCTCGCGTCGTCGCCGGAAGCTCGGAGCTCGCGCCGGCCAAGAGCGATCGCCGATTTGCCGACCGCGCTTGGAGCGAGAGCTGGCTGTTCCACCGACTGATGCAGAGCTACCTCGCGCTGAGCGGCACGGTCGAGGCGGCGATCGACGATGCCGACCTCGACTGGCAGGCCGAGCGCCAGGTTCGCTTCACGCTCGGCAACCTGATGGACGCGATCGCGCCGACCAACCTGCCGCTGACCAATCCCGTCGTCTTGAAGGAGACGGTCGACCGCGGCGGCGCCAACTTCGTGCGTGGCGGCCGTCGCCTCGTGCGCGACCTCTCCAAGGGCCGCCTGCCGGCGATGGTCGACACGAGCAGGTTCGAGGTCGGCGGCAACCTCGCGACGACGGCTGGATCGGTCGTGCTTGCAACCGACGTGTTCGAGCTGCTGCAGTACAAGCCGCAGACGACGCAGGTGTACGAGACGCCGATCCTGATCGTGCCGCCAACGATCAACAAGTACTACGTCCTCGACCTCGTTCCGGGCCGTAGCCTCGTCGAGTACCTGCTACAGCAGGGGCATCAGGTGTTCATGGTCTCGTGGCGCAACCCCGACCGAGAGCAGGGCCACTTCGACTTCGACGTCTACGCGGGCGCGACGATCGAGGCGGGGCGCGCGGCATCGGAGATCGCCGCCCACGACTCGGTGAACGTGATGGCGGCGTGCTCGGGCGGGATCATCAGCGCCGGCACGCTCGCTCACCTCGCCGCCCAGGAGCAACTCGGGTCGGTGTCGAGCCTGACGCTGATGGTCTGCGCGATCGACAACACGCAGGCCGGAACGACCTCCGCTTTCGCGACCAAGGAGATCGCTGCCACCGCGATCGCCCAGTCGGCGCGCAAGGGCTACGTCGATGGCGAGGCGCTCGCCCGCGTGTTCGCGTGGCTGCGTCCCAACGACCTGATCTGGAACTACGTGGTCAATAACTACTGGCTTGGGAAGGAGCCGCCGGCGTTCGACATCCTCTACTGGAACCAGGACACCGTCCGGCTGGCGGCGGGCCTGCACCGCGACTTCGTGAAGCTCGCGATGCAGAACTCGCTCGCGCGGCCGGGAGCGTTCACGGTGCTCGGCTCACCTGCTGACCTCGGCGAGGTGACGGTCGACAGTTATATCGTCGCCGGCAGCTCGGACCACATCGTGCCGTGGCGCAACGCATACGCCTCCACGCAGCTGCTCGGGGGCCCCACTCGGTTCGTGCTGTCGGCCAGCGGCCACATCCAGGCGCTGATCAACCCCCCGGGGCGGGCGGGGTCCGAATCCCGCTCGAGCTATCAGGTCGCCGACGAGCATCCGGCCGACCCCGACGAGTGGAGCGGGCACGCCGTAAGCAGGCGGGGCAGCTGGTGGCCTGACTACATCGACTGGCTGTCGACGCGGTCGGGTGAGCGCAAGGCGGCGCCGAAGGCACTGGGCAGCCGGAAATACAAGGCGCAAGGGAAGGCGCCCGGAACCTACGTTCACGCGACATGACCACTGGACTCGTGGCGCGCGGTGTCGAGGACGTGGAGCAGCCGGCTCGGTGGCGCGGCCGACCGCTCGCTGAGACGCGCTGGTCGCTCGAGCTCTCGCGCCTGCTCGTCGACCCCGTGTTCGCCGGTCGCGGCGTCCCTCACGGTGACGGGCGCCCGGTCGTGGTGATGCCGGGATTCCTGGCGGGCGATCAGACCTTGGCGGTACTGGCGGGCTGGTTGCGCCGGATCGGCTACCGCCCACGTGCGTGCGGCTTCGTCGCCAACGCCGGCTGCTCTGACCGAGCCCTCGATCGCGTCGAGAGCCGCGTCGAGTCGATCGCGCGCCGGCACGGCCGGAGGCTGGCGCTGGTCGGCCACAGCCGCGGCGGCCACTACGCCCGGGCGCTCGCCGCCCGGCGGCCTGACCTCGTGTCCCATGCGATCTCGCTCGGAGCCGACCTGCAGGGGATGTTCGGCTGTAGCGCGCCGACCCTGGCGGCGATCTCCGGGGTCCGCGCGATTCTCCGCGCCAGCGGACGGGCGCGCTATCCAGAGTGCCTGAGCGATGCCTGCCGGTGCCCGTTCGTATCGGACTTCCACGCCGAGTTCCCAGTTGACTCGGTGCACCTGACGAGCATCTACTCCAGGGGCGACGGCGTCGTCAACTGGCGCACGCAGCTCGTGCCCTACGCCGACTGCGTCGAGGTCACGGGCAGCCACGTCGGGCTGGTCTTCAACCGCGCGAGCTATCGCGCGATCGCCACCGCGCTCGCCGTTCCCGAGCGACCGCCGACGCCTAGCTCGACGTTTCATCGATCGAGGAGAGCCGCATGACCACTACTGCCCCCGAGCTGACCGACCGTCTCGCCGACGCCCGCGCGACCGATTACTTCTTCCTGCGCGAGCAGCTCACCGACGAACAGCTCGGCGCGCTGCGCCGTGTCCGCGCGTTCGTCGACGAGGAGGTGCTACCGGCGATCGCGGGCTATTGGGAGCGGGCGGAGATGCCCTGGCCGCTGCTCCAGCGCATCGGCGAGCTCGGCGTGGTGGGCGAGGACATCGTCGGCTATGGCTGCCCCGGGCTCGATCCGATCGCCTGCGGCCTCGTACACATGGAGCTCAACCGCGGTGACGGAAGCGTCGGCACGTTCCTCGGCGTCCACTCCGGTCTGGCGATGAAGTCGATCGCGATGCTCGGCTCGGATGAGCAGAAGCAGCGGTGGCTGCCGGCGATGGCGCGGCTCGAGAAGCTCGGAGCGTTCGCGCTGACCGAGCCCGGTCACGGCTCTGACTCTGTCGCGCTCGAGACGACCGCGCGACGCGCCGGCGACCAGTTCGTGATCGACGGGGCCAAGCGCTGGATCGGCAACGGCAGCCTCGCCGATGTCGTGGTCGTTTGGGCACGCGGAGACGACGGCAAGGTGAACGGATTCCTCGTCGAGAAGGGCACGCCGGGATTCAACGCCGAGGTGATCGAGGGGAAGGGCTCGTTGCGAGCGATATGGCAGGCCCAGATCGCCCTCGACGGCGTCCGCGTACCCGTCGAGAACAAGCTGCCTGGAGCGAGCTCGTTCAAGGACACCGGCCGGGTGCTCGCGAGCACCAGGGTCACCTGCGCTTGGGCGGCACTCGGCCATGCCGTCGCCGCTTACGACACCGCGCTCACCTACGCGATGCGGCGCGAGCAGTTCGGCAAGCCGCTGGTCAGCTTCCAGATCGTCCAGGACCGCCTCGTCAGGATGCTCGCCGAGGTCACCAGCATGCAGCTGTACTGCCTACAGATCGGGCGCCTGGCCCAGCGCGGCCAGCTCACGGACACGATCGCCGGCCTCGCGAAGCTGAACAACACCCGCAAGGCCCGGCTGATCTGCGCCGAAGCCCGCGACCTGCTCGGCGGCAACGGCATCCTGCTCGAGAACCATGTCATCCGCCACATGACGGACATCGAGGCCATCCACACCTACGAGGGCACCGAGACGATGCAGACCCTGATCGTCGGCCGTGACATCACGGGCGTCAGCGCCTTCGCCTAGACGATTAGGGGGTTGACCATGACAACTGATACCAAGACACGGCAGCCGCTGACCCCAACGTCGGTCGATGAGCTGCAGGGGCATGTCGGCCGCGAGCTCGGCGTGAGCGAGTGGCTCACGGTTACCCAAGCGGACGTCGATGCGTTCGCGGTGCTCACCGGCGACCAGCAGTGGATCCACACCGACCCGGTGCGGGCGGCCACCGGCCCGTTCGGTGCGACGATCGCTCATGGCTACTACACCCTGTCGCTGGCACCTGTGCTGCTCGGCGACGTGCTCTCGCTCGACGGCTTTCCAATGGCCATCAATTACGGCCTCGACAAGCTGCGCTTCCCGGCACCGCTTCCCGTCGGCGAGTCGGTCCGGCTGCGCGCGGCGCTGGCTCGGATCGAGCCGTTCCGGGGCGGGGCGACGCTGACGGTCGAGCTGACCTTCGAGCGCTCAGGCGGCGGCAAGCCCGTCTGCGTGGCGACCGCGCTCTACCGTGTCGTGACCGAGCCCGGCGAGTGACCTGCGGTCGTGCCCGTCCTTCACGAGTCGGCTCGTAGTCGCAGCGTGAACCGGGCGCCGCCGGTCGGGGTCGGGTAGCGCGTCGCGGTCACCGGCTTCGAGTCGATCACTCTCATGGCGTCACCAGGCGACCGTTTGGCCGAGGAAGAAGTGGTCATCGCTTCCCTTTCATCCAGGTACGAGGCTCAACCACGCCTCAATTAGCAGCGCCATGCGATGAGTTCGACATGCTGTGGCAGTGTCATTGATGATGATCGCGAGCCGCACAGAGGAGCAGAATGAGCAAGCTGAGACTCAGCATCACGATGTCGTTGGACGGCTACGTCAGCGGTCCCGATCAGGACGCGGACAACCCGGTGGGCGTCGGCGGGACGAAGCTCCACGACTGGTTCTTTCCACTCGCCGAGTTCAGGACGATGCACGGCGAGGAGGGAGGCGAGGTGAACGCGAGCTCTGCCGTCGTGAACGAGCGGCGGGCAGGAACCGGCTCGACGATCATGGGACGCAACATGTTCGGTCCGATCCGCGGCGCGTGGCCCGACGAGTCCTGGCGCGGGTGGTGGGGTGAGGATCCTCCATACCACCACCCGGTGTTCGTGCTTACCCACCACCCGCGCGCGCCTATTCAGATGAGCGGCGGCACGACATTTCACTTCGTCAGCGACGGGATCCGGGCAGCGCTCGCACAGGCCACGGCCGCCGCCGAGGGTCAGGACATCTGGCTGGCGGGCGGGGCGTCGGTGGTCAACCAGTACCTGGCAGCGCGGCTCGTGGACGAGATCGACGTTTCTATCGCGCCGGTGATCCTCGGCAATGGTGAACGACTGTTCGCAGGACTCGAACCGAACAGCCTCGCGCTGACGCAGCTCCGAGCCGTCGATGCGCCAGGTGTCACGCACATCAAGTACGCAGTCAGCTAGCTCGCGGTTGCCCGTGAGGGCGCAGGATCACTTTTTCTTCCCTTTCTTCTTGGTCGCCTTGACCGTGAAATTCACGACGACGGCGCGAGCCTGACCGCCGCCAGTCCCGGTGCACCGCCGGCGGCGCTGGTCACGAACGTGAAGTCGGGACCGTCGGTCGTACCGGCGCTGTTGGCCGCGACGGCGCGGGCGTGGTAGAGGGTTCCGGGCTTCAGCGTTGACAGCGTCTCGGTAACGGGCTCCGCGGTCAGTCCCGGTGCCAGCGACTGCGCCGGATTGACGGTCGCCTTCAGCGCCGCGCCGCTGGAGGTGATGCCCGAGACCTGCTCGCCACTGATCGCCGGCAGGTTCGGCGGGGTGGTGACCGTCTGGTCGGCCGAGCAATCGGTGAACACGAGCGTTACGCATAGCTCGTAGTGGTACGTGCTGCCCGGCGTCAGGCCGGTCAGTGCCGCCGTCGCCGCCTGCGCCGAGCTGGTCGAGGTCAGGGACGTGGCTGCGCTCGAATTCCCATACGCGAATCCTAACTGTGTACCCGAGTGCTCGCCGGCGGGCTGCTCGACTTCAACCCAAGCAGCGTAGGCTCCGGTTCGATGCGATCGTCGATCCTCGTGCTGGTCGCGCTCGCGCTCTCCGGCTGCGCGACCAACCTCGAATGCGACGGACACGCGTGCGTGGGGGATTGGAAGCGGGACATGGCGCTTGGTGGCGCGGTCGTGCGGTGCGCCGACGGGCGCTGGTCGCACGCGGGAGGCCTGGGGGGAGTCTGCGCAGGGGACGGTGGCGTGAGGCGCGCCAGACCGAGCCGAACGCGACAGCCCTGAGCCGGTTGAGAGCTCAGCCCTGCGCGCAGGCGGGGGCGAGTGCTTGCCCGGCCGCGGTCTCGTCCCCGGCGAGCGCCGAGAGCTTCTCGAACTGGCTCCGTGTCGTTGTGGCGTCCCCCGGCGACGCCGGCCACTCTACGCGCTGATCGGGCCGAGGGCCAGACCGGTGACGCCCGCCCTGGGCATTTCGGGACAAACCGCCGGCCCAGCAGGCGGCCTACCTGCGTCCGTCGCGTCGCTGGCCACGGCCGACCGTCGCGTCCGGCCCATTTGAGGGAGGATTCGATCACAGATGCCGCTGAGCTACACCGACTATTACGAGGTTCTGGGCGTCCCGCGCGATGCGGACCAGGATGCGATCCGGCGCGCGTACCGCAAGCTGGCGCGCGAGTATCACCCGGACCTGAACTCCGACAGCGACGCTGAGGAGCGCTTCAAGGAGCTCGGCGAGGCCTACGAGGTTCTGTCCGACGCCGACAAGCGGGAGCGGTACGACCGCCTCGGCGCCCGTTGGCGTGAAACGGAGCGCGAAGCGCCCGAGGAGAGCTTCGATGACTTCTTCGCTCACCAGCGGTTCGGCGACAGCCATGTGGAGTTCGGCGAGGACCTCTTCGAGGCGCTGTTCGGGGCCCGTGCCGACCGCGCCGACGGGTCCCTGCGCGGCCGCGACCGCGAGGCGCTCCTGGACCTGTCGCTCGAGGACGCGCTGTCCGGCGGCCGGCGGCGGCTGACGCTCGACGGCCGTGAGGTGAACGTCAACTTCCCCGCCGGGGTTCGTGACGGGCAGCTGATCCGCCTGGCAGGACAAGGGGGCGTGGGACGCGGGGGCGGTCCGCCTGGCGATCTGTTCCTGCGGGTCGCGCTGAAGCCGCATCCACACTTCCGCCGGCGCGGCGATGACGATCTTGATGTCGACCTCCCGATCACACCATCCGAGGCGGCGCTCGGGACCACCGTCACGGTAAAGACCCCGACCGGCACCGCCCGGGTCCGAGTCCCGGCGGGCTCGTCCAGCGGCCGGCGGCTGCGCCTCCGTGGACGTGGACTGCCACAGCGCGGAGGTGGCAGCGGTGATCTCCACGCAATCGTCAAGATCGTCGTACCGAAAGAGCTATCGGACCGTGAGCGCGAGCTCTACGAGCAGCTCGCTGAGAGTCCGAGCCTTGACCCGCGGGAGGCGTGACCATGAACGTCGACAGGCAAACCGAGCCGGCCGATCGCGACCTCGCGGGGGAGACGGTCGAGCTGACCGTCGTCGCCAGGCAGGCGGGGGTCAAAGTCGTGCACGTGCGGCGATACCTGGAGTTCGGGCTGTTCGAGTCAGAACCAGCCGAGGCGGCCGAAACCCCACGCTTACACGCGAGCAGCGCGGCGCGGGTGGCGCGAGCGGAGCGGCTGCGCCGTGACCTCGGGCTCAACTACGCCGGCGCTGTGCTCGTTTGCGAGCTGCTGGACCGGATCAGCGAGCTCGAGTCGGTCCGGCGGGTCAAGAACGCGTGAAGAAGATCGGATTCCTCTCCTTCGGTCACTGGGACGCCGGCCCGCAATCGCGGGCGCGCTCAGCCGCGGATGCGCTGCTGCAGTCGATCGAGCTCGCGGTCGTGGCCGAGGAATTGGGCGCCGACGGCGCGTACTTCCGTGTGCACCATTTCGCGCGTCAGCTCTCCTCACCGTTCCCGCTACTGGCGGCGATCGGCGCGAGGACGTCGCGAATCGAGATCGGTACCGCCGTGATCGATATGCGCTACGAGAACCCGCTGTACTTCGCGGAGGATGCCGGCGCGGCTGATCTGATCGCGGGCGGACGGCTTCAGCTAGGGATCAGCCGGGGGTCGCCGGAGCAGGTCATCGATGGCTGGCGGTACTTCGGCTACGCGCCCGCCGACGGCGACAGCGACGCCGACATGGCGCGCAAGCACGCCGAGGCCGCGCTGGCGGTTCTGAAAGGCGACGGGTTCGCGCAGCCGAACCCGCGGCCGATGTTCGCCAACCCGCCGGGCCTGCTGCGGATCGAGCCGCACTCCGCCGGTTTGCGAGAACGGATCTGGTGGGGGTCGGGATCGAACGCAACCGGTGTCTGGGCGGCCCGGTTGGGCCTCAACCTGCAAAGCTCGACGCTGAAGGACGACGAAACCGGCGAACCGTTGCACGTCCAGCAGCGCAAGCAGATCGAGGCCTACCGCGAGGCGTGGAACGAGGCCGGGCATGACCGGCAGCCGCGGGTATCGGTCAGCCGCAGCATCTTCGCGCTCACCACCGACACCGACCGCGCCTACTTCGCCGGCAACCGCGACTCCCAAGACCAGATCGGCATGATCGACGACACCACGCGCGCGATCTTCGGGCGGTCATACGCAGGCGAACCCGACGTGCTCGTTGAACACCTCCGCACCGACGAGGCGATCCAGGCCGCGGACACGCTGCTACTGACCGTGCCCAGCCAGCTCGGCGTCGAATACAACGCCCATGTCATCGAGAACATCCTCACCCACGTCGCGCCGGCGCTTGGCTGGCGCTGACCCGCGAGCAGCCGCCGCGTGCAAGTTCAACGGCTGAGGCCGGCGCGCGGCACAGCTGCTCAGGCGCGGGCGTATGCTAGCTGCCGATGCGTCCGCGGCTAACCCTGGTCGTCGTGCCGGCCCTCGTGCTCCTGCTCGCCGCCGCGTCCGCGCTTGCGGTCAGGATCCAGACGGGTCCCTCCCACTCGCTGCCCTACAAGGGGTCGGATGGTCGCGGTGCCGTGACGCTCCAGTTCACGTACCTAGAGCACATCCACAAGGGCGGGTCGGTAACGCACACGATCACGCTCGACCCGTTCCGCTTCGCCAACAGCTGCGCCGGCCACGGAAGTAGGGTGCCGGGGACGATCAAAGTAGCGGCCGATGCGCGCTTCGACTACCACGCGCCCGGTTTCGCCGTCGCGGGGCATCTCGTCGGCAGCAGCTACCAACCACGCGAGATCGTCGGCAGCGCTCGCGTCGTCACCGCGGATTGTGACAGCGGCGTGCTGGCGTTCAGCGCCAAGCCGCACTAGCTCCGGTACGGCGCACTGGTGTCGAGCCAGATGACGGTGCGCTGTCCCAACTGCGCGACTGATCTGCCCGACGGGATGGCGTTTTGCGGTGCTTGTGGCAGCCCGCTGCCCCGCCGATGCGGCGCCTGCGGCACCGTCCCGGCGACACAGGATCAACGCTTCTGCGGAGCCTGCGGGGCGCCCCTTGACCGCTCGGCGGCGAGCCCGCGGGAGCGCCGGCTGATTTCCGTCCTCTTCTGCGATCTCGTCGGCTTCACCACCTTCTCCGAGGCCCGTGACCACGAGGACGTGAGGGACGTGCTCGAGCATTACTTCACCGCGACCCGCCACGTCGTCGCGTCTTACGGCGGCACGATCGAGAAGTTCATCGGCGACGCGGTGATGGCCGTCTGGGGAGCCCCGATCGCGCGTGAGGACGACGCTGAGCGTTCCGTGCGAGCCGGAATCGACGTTGCCGCCGCCGTATCGGCGCTGGCGGAGCGCCTGTCGATCCCCGAGTTACAAGTTCGTGTCGGAATCCTCACCGGCGAGGCCACGGTCGACACCGGCAGCGTTCACGAAGGGATGGTGATCGGCGATAGCGTCAACACAGCCGCGCGCATCCAGTCGCTCGCGCAACCCGGCACGGTGCTGGTCGATGACCTCACGCGGGTGGCGACCGAGCGGTCGATCGCCTACGAGCCGGCGGGAACCCACGCGGTCAAAGGGCGGAGCGCTCCCGTCCGCGTCTGGCAGGCGCTGCGCGTGGTCTCCCGGCTGGGTGGTGCCGGCCGTCCGGACGTCGTGGAGGCGCCGCTGGTCGGACGGGGCGGGGAGCTCGCGCAGATCAGGGACGCGATTGACGGCTTGCTCGGCCCAGATCCGAACATTCAGCTCGTGACGGTCACCGGGGATGCCGGCCTGGGCAAGACGCGACTCGTATGGGAGTTCGAGAAGTCCACCGACGCGCTCGCCACGCGCGTGCGCTGGCTTCGCGGTCGCGCGCTCGGCTTCGGCGAGGGCGCCGGCTTCAGCGCGCTCGCGGAAGCCGTACGCATGGCGGCCGGGATCTCGCTACACGATCCGCCGGAGCGCCAGCGCGCGATGCTCGATGACCTGCTCGAGAACCTCCTCGGAGCGGATGACGGCGGGCGATCGAGAGTGGCCCGGTCTCTGTACCGGCTGATGGAGCTCGACGACGGCACCGAGCTGATCGAGCAGGGGATGCTGTTCGCGGCGTGGCGCGCGCTGTTCGAGCGACTCGCGGCACGGGCGCCGGTGGTGCTGATCCTCGAGGAGCTGCATGTGGCCGATCAGGGGCTGCTGGACTTCATCTCCCATCTGCTCGACTGGGCTCCGCGCGCTCGGATCATGATCGTCGCACTCGGACGTCCCGACGTGAGGCTCGATCAGCTCGCTTCGGAAGGCGAGCGGATCGAGTTGAAGCCCCTCAGCGAGGCGATGATTGACAGGCTGGTGTCCGGCGTGGTCCGAGACCCACCCGAGTCGCTGCTGGCGGCGGTGCGGGCCGACGGCGGTGGGATTCCGCTGTATGCCGTCGAGACGCTACGCGCACTCGCCGACCGGGGCGTGCTCGCGGTCGAGGATGGGCGCTACGTGGTGTTCGGAGAGCTCGGTGAGCTGACGATGCCCCCGACGATTCGCGCGCTGGTCGCGTCGCGGCTCGACCGCCTCGGCCGACTCGAGCGCCGGGTGCTGGCGGGCGGTGCGGTACTCGGCGAGCGCTTCGCCGCCGCTCGCGCGGCGGCGCTCATCGGGATCGAAGAGGCAGACACCACCGCCCTGCTGGATGGACTCGTCGCGAAGGCGATCTTGAGCCGCGACACCGATCCTCGTTCGCCGCTTAGAGGGCGCTACGGGTTCCTCCAGGGCGTCGTTCGCCGCGAGCTGCTGAGTCGCTTGCCGCGTCGCGTTCGGAAAGAGTTGCACCTGGCGGCGGTCGAGCATCTGCAGCGGGGAGCGCCCGAGCCCGAGCTGCCCGCGCAGCTCGCCAGCCACTTATTGGCGGCTGAGCAGGCCGACCCGGACGGTGCGGATGCCGGCTCGCTACGCCGGCGCGCGGGCAGCACCCTGCGGCAGGCCGGGGAGCGCGCCGCGGCGGTGGGCGCGCTCGAGGAGGCTCTGGCGCTGCTCGACCGTGCCGCCGAGCTGGCCGAAGACGAGCGCGACCGGGCGAGCCTGCTCGAGCGCGGCGGGGCAGTGGCGCAGCGCGCCGGGACGTTCGAGGTGGCCGCCGAGCGCTACCGGCGAGCCAGCGAGGCCTATGCTCGCTCCGGGCGCGATCGGGAGCGCCTCGGGGCCACAGCCAACGAACTGCGTGCACTACTTTACGTGCGCGCCCCGGCCGAGCTGCTCGGCCGCATTCGCGAGCTCGACGCTGCGGCGTGGGGACCGGTGGACGCGGCGAGCGCGCACGCCGCCGCCGCGCTCGCGTACACCCTCTATCAGGGCGGCGAGTCGGCGGAGGCGCTGGCTGCGGCCGAGCGTGCCGTCAGGACGGCTGAGGCTTGCGGCGCCTCGGCCGAGCTGGTGCTTGCCCTCGGCGCGCAGGGCAGCTCGCTGGCTGAGCTGGAGCGGCCCGAGGAGGCGATCTACGTGTACAGGCGCGCGATGGCGCTCGTCGAAGGCCGCGACGAGCGGCTGGTCGCGACCCTGAGTGGGAACCTCGCGGTCTCGTTCGGCTCACTCGGGCGCTACGCCGAATGCGCCACGCAGGCGCGGCACACGGTCGCGGCCGCGCGACGAGGGGCCGACCGGGTCGTCGAGCGGTGGTCACGTCTCGTGCTTGGCCGCTCGCTGTGCTCGCTCGGGGAATGGGACGAGGCGATCGCGGAGATCGAGGCGGTCATCGACCACGTGCCCACGTACCAATTCGGGATGGTGGTGGCGCCACTGGCCGTGATCGCGCTCGCGCGCGGTCAGGATGAACGCGTCCGCGCGCTCGTCAGCGAGTACGACCGGAGATCGAGCGAAGCCGGAGCCGGCGTGTTCGAGAGTGACTTCCGGGTGCTGAGGACCGCGATCCTCGCGGTCGCCGATGCCGACGTCGAGACACTCGCGCGGATGATTCCCGATGCCGAGGTCGCCGACTACGCGGAATGGACCGGCTGGCTCGCGCCGGTCGTCGACCGCCTGGTAGCCGTGAACGCGACCGAGCCGCTTGAGGCGGCGCTCTCGGCGCTCCAAGGCGGCGGCCGGATGAAGCGGACACCACCTGTCCAGGCGCAGGCCGAGCGCCTCGCGGCGCACCTCGCGGGTCGCGCGGAAGATGAACGTGCCGAAGGGATATGGGTCCGAGCGGAGGAGCTGGCGACGGGGTGCGGTCTGCGGTTCGAAGCCGCCGTGCTCGCGCTGGAACGAACTGAGCACACCCATGGCGGCGGTCCGGACGGGCTGGGTGGCGCCTTGGCCACCTTCGAAGAACTCGGTGCGGAGCCGTGGCTCGCTCGAGCCCGGCGGGCGCACATGGCGCGTACGCGGCGGTGACGCTGAGGTGTCCATTCGCCCGAAGGTTCACGGTAGGGTCGCTACTGACCACCGGCCGTCCCTAGACCATTCTCGTGGCCGCGTTCGCTACGGTGCCTCTGGTTCCCGCGCGAGACGGTCGAGGGCTTCGACGACGCGGGATTGGATGCCCGTGGTGATACCGTGAGAGCGATCCGGTCAAGGCGGTGGAGGATGTTCTTGTCACCTTCCCAGCCGAGCGCATCGTGCTCTTCACTCGCCCGGCGTCGGACCAGCGCTACGACGAGGGCATCGACGCCGATGCACTGCAGCAGCGGTTTGGCTTGCCGGTCCAGCGAGCCGACTGAGCAGCCAGGAGCGATGGCGGCCCACCGCAGCAGGGCATTGCGCGCCGGCGGTCAGTGATGAGTTCGCGGAGGGTGGCGTCTGCGCGTCCCCCGCCCGGCGGCGAAGCTCGCTCGCTCGTGCGCGGACTGCAAGTCGGACTGCGGGGGCGGGCGCTGCTCGACGGTTTTAAGCAGCATGACCTGCTGACGTACTCGAGCGCGATCTCGTTTCAGATCCTCACGGCCGTGGTTCCGTTCGTGATGTCCATGCTCGCGCTGGCAGGACTCCTCCACTTGGGCGGTGTGTGGCGAAATCACGTTGCTCCTGACATCCGTCCACATGTCTCAGCCGCCGTGTTCAGTGTGATCTCGAGCGCCGTCAGCAAGGCGTTCCGCGGCAGGCAGCTGCTTTGGGCGACGTTTGGCGGTGGCCTCGCGCTATGGCAGGTGTCAGGGGCGATCAGGGCGGTGATGGGAGCGTTTGATCGGATCTACGGCGCGAGCTCCGAGCGTCCGCTGATACGGCGCTACCTGATCTCGTTCGCGCTTGCGACGGGGACTGGAGCGTGCTTCATCTCTGCCACCCTGTGCCTGGTGCTGGCCCCATTCTTTGTAGTGCATCACCCGGGTCCGGCGTGGGACGTGTTCGCGTTCCTGGCACGGTGGGTGCTGGCGGTCGGTTTTCTGTCGGCGGCAGTCGGTCTGCTGGTCCACGTCGCACCGGCAACGTTCCAGCCGCTGCCGTGGGTCAGTCTCGGCACGGCGATCGTGATCGTGTCGTGGGTAGTCGTTTCGATTGGCTTCTACGTCTACCTGACAACCCTCGCCTCATACGGGTCGGTGTTCGGCAGCCTCGCCTCGGTAATCGTCGTGATGGCATATCTGTACATCTCCACAACCGCGTTTCTGTTCGGAGCCCAGCTCGACGCGATTATCCGAGCCCAAGCGACCGGCGCTCTCTCCGGCGTCGAAGTCGACCCCGATAGCATTTCCTGAGCCGCGATCTTCAGTGGCCCGCGCTGAAGCGGGTGGTAGCCGCCCGTGGCCGTGGGGTTGACTTGCGGAGTAGCCTCGCTCAGAGGAGGGCATCCGCTGTGTGAGGTCGGCCCCGGGCGGGCGGGCAGCACCACCTGACTTCCGAGCATCCGATTACCCCGGAGGTTTACATGCTCGTCACGTTGGTTCTCTTTGATCCGATCCTCGACTCTGCGGATCGCTGGCCGCGTGGGTGGGTCGGGTCAGGCGGAACGCCGTGGTGGATCCGATGATCGCTCGAACATCGGAGCTGGTCGTGCCACGGCTGCGCGGCGTCTCGCATGCGGCGGCGTTCTTCCTTGCGGTCGTAGCGGCGGCAGTGGTCGTTGTGCTGGCGCCCACTGGCCGCGCGACGGTGGCGGTCGCGATCTATGGCGCCGGCCTGATCGCGCTGTTCGGCGGCAGCGCCCTCTATCACCGCTGGCCGGGTCCAGCACGTTTCAAGCCGGTGCTGCGGCGAGTCGACCACAGCACGATCTTCGTATTCATCGCGGCGAGCTACACACCGATCGCGCTCATCGCGATGCATGGGGCGACCGCCTGGTTGATCCTGGGGGTCGCGTGGGCAGGAGCTGCGGCTGGCGTAGCGTTCTCCCTTGGCTGGATCGACGCGCCACGCGGGCTCGTCACCGGCAGCTACCTCGCGCTCGGGTGGGTAGCGGTGATTGCGCTTCCCCAGCTGCTCGCGGAGTTGCGCCCCGCACCACTTGTACTGCTCGCCTGCGAGGGCTTGCTCTACTCTGCCGGCGCGATCATCTACGCGCGGCAACGACCAGACCCGTGGCCCGGCACGTTCGGCTTTCACGAGATCTTCCATGCACTCGTGATCGTCGCGGCCGCGGCGCAGTACATCGCGGTCGTCGTCTGGATACTGCCGTCGGCAGGCGCGTGAACGATCCCGCCGGGCTTCCCCCGACGGGATCGTGCGGGCTCCGCGGTTCTATACGCCGCGGCCGCCGCGACGTCGGAGTCTGAATCCGCCGCCGGTCAGCAGCAGGAACAGGAGAATGATGATGACAACTGTGAGCATGATTGCTCCCTCTGGGTTCAGTGTGGTTGTGGTATTCGCATCTGCGTTCTACTTCTTGTGGCGGCCGGTGAAGGTGTCGGCGACTCTGTCGACGGTGTCTGAGAGGACGTCGCCGATCTTGTCGACGGTGTCCTTGACCTTGGCCTTTGCCTGATCGGCTCTGCCCTCGTTCTTGAGGCTCGTATCACCGGTCAGGCTGCCGGCGGCCTCCTTCACGCGGCCCTTGCCTTTGTCTACGTGCTTGTCAGTCATCGGAATGGCTCCTTTCGCTGGGGATTGATTCTTGGACAGCAAGGACTGTTGTACGGATCGGGCGCGCAAAATCTTCGCCGGCCGGCGGGGTCCCATTTCGCCCATCGCTGTCGGTGGACAGGCTCTCCCGACCGACCGGGCTCGCCGCTGCAAGCGCCGGTTCGGGTTCGACCGTCGTCGAGGGCTCGTGCTCGACAGGGCGTTCGGCACGGTCCTGGTCGTAGCGCGGCCCGGCGTCGCGGGCAACGCGTGGCAAGAGCGAGAAAAGGATCAGCAGCGCGGCGGTGGCGGCCCACACGAGCTCGGTCAAGTGGTTGGCTGCGAAGATGCCGAGCACGCCGTGGCCCTTGGCGAGCGAGACCAGGGCGGCTGCGCCAAACGCGAGTCCGACGATCAGGGACATGCCCTTGGCGGCCCAGTGAAGCGGCGCGGCTAACAGCAGCAGCAGTCCCGCGGCGATGAACAGCACGCTGCTCCAGCCGTTGACCTCCAAACCGATCCACGTTTTGCCGTACACAGCTCCGCTAGGGGCGTGCTGCGCGAAGCTGTGGCCGCCGGGGATCACCGCGGTGATGCCGTAAATGAGCAGCCCCAGCCCGATCAGCCCGACCGGGCCCTTGGCCAATGAGATTCCCCTCGCTTTATGTCTGGTTCGCTCGACGGCGTGGCCACGCGTGCGGGCCTGGTCCCGGCTATGCATGTAGGCATCCCTCGGACTGCCGATCGTCCACGAGCAGACGAACGGGGCGTGCTGTGCCTACTGCTGCAATCTGCTCAGTCTCGGACATCGCGACCTCTGGGGGTTGATGGATCCCTCGGAAGTCAGGCGACGCTGCCGGACAAACTCAGCCGACCTCGCATGATGCCCTCCAACCGCCACTCTACTCCGCACCTCCCGCGGGCAGAAACCGATCGAGCCGGCGACGATCTTTTTCCGCCGAGTGGCGGCCTCACGGCCGGTGCAAATGCGTAGCTCGATCCCGATGTCGGGCCGACCTGGTGGTCGGAGTCGCAAAGCGCGGGCTCGAGAGGCAAGGACCGTGGGCGGCGCCCGTGCGCTTGACGTGGCGAGTAGGGTAGGTATTGGAGGGCACATTGCGAGGTCCGTCGACCGCTGACGGGCAGCCTGACCTGACTTCCGAGGTTCGACTAACTCCGGAGGTTCGCATGCCCGATACGCACGTCTTCCGCGACTTCGTCGCGAGCAGCGCCGAGTGCTGCTGCAGACGTTGCGTGGGCTGTTGAAAAACCGCGGCGGAGGTCCGACGGCCGCGCTGCCGGCAAGTGCCATTTTTCTGCCGTTATAGAAACCGAAACGATGCCGCAGCCGAAGCGACACTCTCGTCGTGGGTCGCAGGATCGTTCAACTCAAGAGGAGATACTCACACATGGCTGGTAGCTCGATAGATACTTACTTGAACGATCATCTCGGCGGCGCGAAGTTCGGCATCGATCTCGCGGAGCAGATCCGAGATAGCCAAGAGGGGACCCCGCTCGGCGACGTGATGAAGTCGATCGCGGGCGAGATCGAACTTGACCGTCAGTCGCTTCTCGGGCTGATGGAGCGGATGGGTACCCAGCCGAATCCTGTCAAGCAGGCCACGGGATGGCTGGCCGAAAAGGTCAGCCGAGTGAAGTTCGCGAGCACGATGTCAGGCGACCACGGTGAGTTCATGGCACTCGAGACTCTCGCGATGGGAGTAGAGGGGAAGGCGTCAATGTGGCGAGCGCTCAAGGAGGTAGCAGGCGAGTATCCGTCGCTCGCGACCACGAATCTCGACGAGCTCATCAATCGCGCCGAGGCGCAGAGCACGATCATCGAGCGCGAGCGGCTAGCCGCCGGCAGGCAGGCGCTCAACAACGACGAGGCGACGACGCCGAAGCGAGTGAATCCATACTCGGCTGAGAACCCGCCGACCGACCCTGGCCGACCCGCATTCGAATCAGCCTTCGCGGGCTAGGCCGTCCGAGATCGCCAACGGGACCCGCCCTTCCCGCGAGCGGACGGTGCCGCCGGCTCACCTGATGACTCGGACGGCGGTGTCAGTCCGACTCGTCGCGGGCGCGCCCGTAGCGCTCGTAGATCACGCGCGAGCCGAACGTCCTGGTCTCGACCAGGTCTAGCCGAACGTCTTCGGTGACCGGCGGCAGGAAGGGCGTGCCGCCACCGACGAGGACCGGATGGCGGAACATCCGCAGCTCGTCGACGAGACCGAGCTCGATCGCTGCTGCGGCCAGGCCGGCGCCGCCGATCGAGACGTCCTTGTCGGTCGCGTCGAGCGCCGCAGCGACCTCCGCGGCCACCGACGCCTCGGCGAGCCGGGCGTTGCCCTGAACGCTGTCGAGCGTGCGGCTGAAGACGACCTTCGGGATGGCGCACCAGACGTCGGCGAACGTGGCCCCGAGCTCGTTGTCGCGCATCGACGGATCCGTCTCCCACACCAGCATGGTCTCGTAAAGCCTGCGGCCGCACAGATAGCCGCCGAGCTCGCGTATCTGCGCGATGTGGAAACGAAACTGCTCCTCGTTGGGGACCGTCCACGCGAACGCGCCCTCGCGGTCGGCGATGAAACCGTCCACCGAGACACTCATCGAGTAGATCAGCATGGGTTCAAGCTCGTCGCACCGGAGCGATGGACGACGATCGCAATGAAGTTCACCATTGAGCTTGACACCGGGCTCTCCTTCCTTCTGCAGGCTGCACTGCCAATGCTAGTAACCGATCGCGAGACGCAAACTCATCATCGAGGGCCGGTCCAAGCGATCGTACGGCCATTGCCGCCGCCGCGCCGAGATCCCGGAAGCGGACCCCAACCGAGCCCAGGCTCGTGGTAGCTTGACGGCCGTGCCGCCTGCCAGCCGCTCCGGGCACCGAGTGCGATGGGTGCCGGTGGTAGCGCTTGCCTTCATCGTCATCGTGGTGCTGGTCATCGCGGTGAGCGGCAGCTCGTCGCCGACCACCGGTTATGACGCCTCCTATCCGCAGTGCCCGGGTTCCTACCCGTCGAATCCGCTGTTCGGGATCGTCGGCGTCAATGGCGGGCTGGCGAACAACGCAAATTCGTGTATCAGCGGCGAGCTGCACTGGGCCCGCGACGCGCCCGGGCAGAAGCGGCCGAAGCAGCCGCCTCTGTCGCTGTACATCGACACCGGTAACCCTGGCGGTCATCACGTTGCGGACTGGCCTAGCGTCGGCACCGCGCCGGCCTACGGTGCCTGTAACGGCCTGCTGACCAACGCCTGCTCGTACATCTACGGCGAGCAGCGCGCCGCCAACTCCTACCGGCTTGTCGCCGCGCTCGACCCGGTCGCCGCCAAGACCGCGCCATGGTGGTTGGACGTCGAGCTGATGGCGAGCTGGGCCGGGACCTACCAGCTCAACATCGCCGCGCTGCAGGGCTTCATCGCCGGCCTGCACAACGCCGGCGCGACCGGACCGATCGGGATCTATTCGACCGGCGCCCAGTGGAAGGAGATCACCGGGCTGACGGCACAGACCACACCGACGGCCTTCAACGGCCGGCTGCCCGACTGGGTGGCCGGAACTGACGCAACGGTCACGCAGGCGCGGCAGAACTGCACGAGCGGTGGGTTCACCGGCGTGGCGCCGAACCTCGCGCAGTACCGGATCGGTCGGCTCGACGCCGACCTGCGCTGTACCGGTACGCGCTGACCACATCCCTAACGCGCCCGACGTCAGAGACCACGATCGCGTTGCCACCCATCCGGGCGCCGGCTCCAACGCGACCGGACGCATGCTCCTGCCCTCCGCCGGCAGCGCACCGGGAGATGCAAGGGGCCACTTCATCGTGTCTGGGCGCCCCATGCCTCCGCCCAGCTCGACAGCGGCGCGAGCGCCTCGAGCAGCGCGGCCCCGTGATGCGAGAGACCGTAGCGCCCAGTCTCGGCGACTTCGAGCCGTCCGGCTCCGACCAACTCGGCGAGCCGATCGCGCAGGACACTTGATGACATGCCCTCGCAGCGCTCCTGGAGCGCGCGAAAGCCGAGATGCTCCTCGCGCAGCTCCCACAGCACCCGCAGTGCCCACCGCCTGATCGACGCCTTCTTGGCCGGGGACGCGGCCGTGGCTGCCCCTCTGCTCGCTCCTGCCGCGACCTTTCACAGCCCGATCCGTGACTACACCGGCATCTCACAGATCGAAGCCGTCTGGCGCGCGGTGAGCGGCGTCGTCACCGATGCACAGCCCATGTCGGTCCACGAACGCGACGGCGAGACAATCGCGTTCTTCGCCGATGCGATCCGAAATACACGCGTCGACGGCGTCCTACGCGCGCTAGCCGACGAGAGCGACCGCATCACGGACGTCACGCTCATGCTCCGCCCCTGGGCCGCACTCAAGGCCGGCCTCGCCGACATCGCCATCTGAGCACCCGAATGCGGGGCAGTCCGCTGCCGTGCAGAAGCAGTGAGAGGACCCCTTGCGCAGCGTTTCCGAATGCGTGGCCAGCGGCACGTAACGGCGATGTAACCAGCCGGCGTGTAAAACGCTCGGCATGACGTTCCGCCGGCTCGCTGCCCGCGCCGAGGTCGCGGTCGCGGTCGCCCTGGCGATCGCCGCCTGCGGTTCCTCCGGCAAGCCGAGCCGCTCGGCCGGCCTCAATCAGGGGCTCAAGTTCGCCGACTGCATGCGCTCACACGGGCTAACGAACTTCCCGGACCCGGACTCCGGAGGCGGCTTGGCGCTCCCTTCGACAGTCAACCCGGCGTCGCCCGGGTTCCAAGCGGCCCAGAAGGACTGTCAATCGCTGATGCCGGGCGGCGGACCGGGCTCGAGACCCGCGGCGACCACGGAGCAGAAGGCGACGATGGTCCACCTCTCGGAGTGCATGCGCGCGCATGGCGTCTCGGGCTTCCCCGACCCCGTCAGCTCGCCTCCGCCGAACCCCACCGGTTTCGCGCTGGCGTTCGGCCGCCCCGGTGCGTTCATGGTAATCCCGGACACCATCGACATGCAGTCGCCCACGTTCAAGCAGGCCGCGCAGGCGTGTCAGTTCCCGGGCGCCGGGCACCCCAAGACCAGCTCGTAACCGGTCGCAATCGAGCCGACGGTGGACGTGGCGTTTCGCGCGGTCCGGGAGATGCTTGGGATGGAGATCGCCTACATCTCCCAGATCGCCGGCGACATGCTGTTGGTGGGCGAGCTCAACGGTGACGGCGAGTCGTTCACGCTGTCGACCGGGACGTCATTTGCGCGTCAGGCCAGCTACTGCCAGCGGATGTTGGATGACCGGATCCCGAACCTGACCCCTGATGTGCGCGGCCAGTCACGACGCCACATCGTTTAGCCACCAGCAGCTTGGTGTCCTGAAGGTGTTTGCGCGGTTGATCGCCAATCAATTCGAGCACAGTGAGACGGTCGTGGAGTTGAGCGATCTCGCACCCGCGTTTCCTAGAGCATCGTGCGAAGGCCAGCTGCCGACAGGGATCGCGGGGACCGGTCGCGAGCTCGCCTTACGGCGATGATCTCCTCAACCGTGGGCGGCTCCGCCGGGATGCCCGCGACCGGACTGATCAGGCGCTGATCTCGTTGTGAACCCGAGCCACCATCGGTTCGTTCAACTCGATGCCGGCCTCGGTCAGGATCGGGATCAGAGTTTGGCCGAACGCCTCGAATGCCGCCTGCGACTCCCAGACGTCGAAGACTTGAATCTCGCCGTTTGTCTCAAGGGCGATGTGAGAGATACGGCCGTCCGGCGCTCCGGCACCTGCTTCTTCGAGCTGGCGGGTCGTTGTGTCGTACTTGTCCTGCGTGAAGCCCTTGCCCGTGATGTAGAACCCAAGTGCCATTCGTTCCATCCTTTCGCGCGGTCTGCGCGGTGGCTTGCCCTGCCATTCGGCTGAGCATACTTGTCTGGGCGAGCGCGTCGTTGCGCGTCAACGCGTACGGGACACGTTTGGGGACGGATGCCGGCGGACCAGGTTCCAGACTACGCTTTTCGCGGCTTTTCGTTCCATGTTCAGAAGCGTCGTTCATCCAACTCCATCCAAATTCGTCAGCTTCCGAGCGTCAGATCGCCTCCCTCCGGACAGCTCTCAGCGGCCGTCGAGTTGCGTCCACCTGCTGCGGCTATCGCCGCGGCTTCCCGAGGAGACCGCGCACCGTGAGCTCATCTGCCCCGCTTGACCCTATCCACGATCCGACTGCGATCGCAGTCGGGCGCGAGACATCTCCGAGACGGGGAGGCATGCGGTTCGGCCTGTTCGGCAGCGCCCAGGCGCGACGTGGAAACGGCGATCCGGCGCGAGGCTTCCGGGACTACGTCGACACGTGCGTCGAGGCCGAGGCGCTGGGGTTCGATTCGAGCTTTCTGGTTGAGCATCACTTCAGCGGCCGCGGGCAGGTGTCGGCCTCGCTCGACTTGCTTGCATGGGTGGCCGCGCGCACGACAACGATGCGGCTTGGTACAGCGGTCATCGTTCTGCCCTGGCACGATCCGGTGCTGCTCGCCGAGCGGGCCGCGACACTCGATCTGATGTCCGGCGGCCGTTTGGAGTTCGGCGTCGGCAAGGGCTACCGCCACTCCGAGTTCGCCGGCTTCTGCATCCCGTACGAGGAGGCGCAGGCGCGCTTCGAGGAGGCATTGCAGGTCATCATCAAGGCCTGGACATCCAACGCGCGGTTCTCGCACAACGGCAGGTTCTGGCAGTACGAAGACATCATCGTTGAGCCTCCTACTTCGCAAAAGCCGCATCCGCCAGTTTGGATCGCCGCCGGCAAACCGGATTCGATACGCAGCGTCGCTGCGCGGGGCTGGAAATTGCTGCTCGACCAGTTCGCATCAACTGAAACCGTTGGCGAGCGGCTCGCGCTGTTCAGAGCGGAGTGCGAGGCGCGCGGCCGCACGTTCGACCCTATGGACGTCGCGGTTGCGCGCAATCTCTACGTTGCCCGCGACGCCGTCGAGGTGCAGACGGCGCTGGCGCGGCTGGCGCAGGCGCATGCTGGCATGGTCGCTCTATCGCAGCATCCGGACGGGCGCAATCGGTCGCACATCACGGCTTATGCCGGCGCGCCTGGCGCGA